>Ga0070729_10001037_pt1 | contig 47160 bp, 50 predicted proteins | sample tdDd472_FD_66725 | JGI IMG/M metagenome (GOLD analysis project Ga0070729, IMG submission 66725) | Marine sediment microbial communities from the Atlantic coast under amendment with organic carbon and nitrate - tdDd47.2 | ecosystem: Environmental > Aquatic > Marine > Coastal > Sediment | place... | reverse complement strand
TGCGGCCCTTTCGTGGCTTGCAGCCGGCCGTGAGACCAACGGCGAGAACACCCTGCGCCTGTCGCTCGACAAGAGCGGCTCCCTTCTCGGAGACGTTCGTCTCCTGGGTGGCGCCCTGACGTGGATCGCCTCGATGTACACCAGCGGCCAGACGAAGAAGGCCATGCAGACCGTCTCGGCGGCCGCCTTCTTCTCGCTGCTGCAGACGGAGCTCATCCGGATGCGGCTGGCGAAGCAGGGCCAGGTGCGCATCGCCCAGAAGCTTCCGCTCGCTCCGGGCGTTGCTTTCGGTGCCCTTCCGGGCCCGAACGCCGCTCACCAGCAGCATGCCTACGCCCCCCAGGGCGCCTGGGCTGGCCGGTAGGCCTCCCATCACGAAGGGGGCTTCACGGCGCCTCTTCGTTGGCCGAAAGGCCTCCCCACGCGAGGTGACGCCAGTGGTGTCTCTTCGTTGGCCGTAAGGCCACGGCCGTAAGGCCACCCAAACCTTCGGTGCCCGGTTCTCGGGTGCCACAACGACCAAGCAGCTTCACCCATGCCCCTGGGGCAGGAGGAAACCATGGACCAGTACGGTGGCATCCTCGGAATCGCGACCAACCCGGCAGAGCGTCTGTCGAAGGTCGAGAACCGCATCGAGCGCCTCATCAACCGGGGTGTCAGCACCCCCCGTCAGAAGGGCAAGCTCGCCCGCCTGATGGGCATCCGCGACAAGCTCATCGCCAAGACGGCCGCGAAGAAGGGCGCTGCCCTCGCCGCTGCCTCCATTCCTGGTGTCGCTGGCGGTCTCGCCAGCTCCGGCATCCGTGGCATGGATGTCATCGAGCACGAGTTCTCCCCGGAGGTCATCCGGCAGCACAACCTCGAGGGTGCGGCTCAGGGCCTGCGCCAGAGCTCCGTGGCCCCTCCCGGCTCCGGTCGCCTGGTGCCGATCCCCTTCGTCGTCGCTGGTGCGGTCAACCCCGTCCACGCCGTGGTCGGTGGATCCGGTGCCATCGGCGCCGAGACGTCTCTGCAGACCAAGGCGGTCAACTGGGCCGTCCTCCGCATCGTCGCGCTCACCACGCAGACCATCGCGGCGGCCACCGGTGTGGTCGGTGTCATGCAGGACTTCAAGATCGGTGGTTCTCCGAACCTCTTCCTCGACGAGTCCTACGTCCTGATGGACGACTACGACACCGACAAGGAGCAGTTCGCCGGCCTCCGTGCGTACCCCATCCTGATCAGCCCGAACACCGCCTTCGTCAACGTGGGTGCCTTCGCCCCCGCTGGCCAGACGCTGTACACGGCCGTCAGCCTCGTCACCGAGGTCATGCGGGACGATGCCTTCGGGCCGGGCCTGCCGGGCGCCTACGCACGGTAGTCCACTCGGTCGCGGCACACAAGCGCCCCCCGCGCCGTGCTCCGTGACCTAGTGAGCCTCCAGCTCGACAAGGGCGGGGTCGGGGTATCCCCGGCCCCGCTTTTGTTGTTCCTGTTCATACTCGCACTGTGAGGTAGTCCGATGGGCTCCACCAACACGCCGGCCGATGCACATCCTCGGTTTGGCTTCACCGAGAAGCGGATCATCAACGAAGCTCTGACCGACGCGTCGCTGGTCGGTACGGCGGTTCCCCGGACGGCTGGACTCCAGTACGTCGTGGCGATGGGAACCTTCGCACTGACTGCAGGGACGGGTGAGGTTCAGCTCCTTGTCGAAGGTTCCAACGACAACTCCAACTGGGTCACCCTGGGCCAGACGGCTCCGACCGAGAACTTCACGACGAATGGGCAGTTCCAGCTGCTCAACGTGGGAGGAACGGGCCAGGTTGATCTCGAGCACTGGGCGTGGATCCGCACGCGTGCGGTGATCGTGGCGGGTACGCCGACCTTCACCCTGACCACCATCGTCACGGGCATCGCTCGGGACTGCGACAAGTTCCTGCGTGGTTCGGACGATCCGTTCGGCCCTCGACTCGGAGCGACGCCGACGGTGCAGAACAGCACCACCTTCAAGCGTCCGGCAGGCACTCTCCTGGCGAACTGTCAGGCGGTGGCCGTGGGCGTTGTCCTGGGTGGCCTGACGAGCTTCGACGTGGCGGTGCAGGGTTCGCCGGATGGCGGTACGACCTGGATCGACCTGGCAACGGCTTCGATCACCGGCGACGGCGCGGTGACCCTTCTCGATGACACGAGCCGGTTCTTCTCCCTGTCGCAGTACTTCAACCTGCGCTTCCAGGTGCTGGACAACGGTGTGGCTGGTGGCACGACCGCTTTCACGAGCATCACCTTCTACATGTCGATGGACGACTGTGACTGGGTCATCGATGGTGATGCTTCCGGTGCAGGCGGCGGTGGGCTCACGCCTTCCGATGTGTTCATCTCGGTCGACTTCGGAACCCCTGGTGCCGAGGCTGCGAACACGATCGCCATCGGTGGTCAGATCTACGATGCTGACGGTGCTCCTCTCACCGAGGCGCGCAAGATCGAGCTCATCGTGTACGACACGAGCCAGGCCGGTGATGCCGACCTCGCTGTCAACGCGACGTTCTCCGCGATCAACACCGGTGTCGCCGTCGCGGGTATCGCGACCAACCGCCTGGTCCTGACGACGAACGCCAGCGGGGTGTTCAACGTGGATGTCCTCGATGTGGCGGCGGAGTCGGTGTACGTGACGGCGGTGAACCCCGCTGGACCGAACAGCACTCCTCAGCTCATCGCGGCCGCGACTCAGGCGACCCTGACGTTCGCCTGATGTTCTGCGCTGCCGATCGGTTCCCCTCTGGGTTCCGATCGGCACCTCTGCAGGGTATGTTCTGTCTGAAACTTTCTTTCGGTCCGGACTCTGTCCACTGACCTCTTGGGGAACTGACCATGCAGTCTCGTCTTCTCGAACAGATCCCGCGCTTCGGTTGGAACAAGAAGACGCTCATCGACGATGTGGCGATTGGCGATGGTGGTGGTGCAGATCCGTTGACGACGGATCCTGTGGAGCGTCCGCCGGGCATGTTTCAGGCGGCGGTTCAGCTGAGCATCGTCGGCGGTTCGTCGTCTGGGGTTGGTGAGATTGGAGTTGTTCTCGAGGGGAGCAATTCGGGAGACGGGACCAACGACCTGGAGTGGTTTCCGATCGCTTCGCTGGCGATCGACAGCCTCTTCACGGTGCCGGACGCGAACGACCAGTTCCGTCTGATGGGATCCATTCCGTCGGGGTACCAGGGTACCTCCGGCAACATCAACCTGGGTCGCTTCGCTTACGTTCGCCTTCGTGCCGAGGCCCATATCGCGACCATCACGGTGCTGTCGGCTCCGACGACGGCGCCTACGGCTACTCTGACGATCGAGGGAGTGGTCCTCACGCCTGCGGGCGGTCCTCGTACTCCTGGCAACAACGACTACGACAACACGCTGGGTACGACAGGGGCGATTGCGACCGAGATCGCTGCCGCCATCAACGACGTTGCCAACGATTTCAAGACCGATGTGCTCGCGGTGTCCGTGACTGGATCGGACATTCTGCTCATTCCCGGTGTGCAGAGCGAGGACAGTGGTTTCTCGTTGATCTCTGGACTTCCTGCCGAGCTCGAGGTGCCAAGCTACTCGATCACGGCCAGGATGTCTGGAATTTCCGGTGATGGAGAGAAGTTTCTTCGGACGAAGAACGCGACCAGCGATGCTGGAGACCCGGTCGACCAGACCTCCAATGGCTACATCGAGCGTCCAGCTGGGACTCGCTTCATGACCGCGACGGCAAAGCTCGTATCCGGCGTGTGGACCCCCGCGAATGCTACGGGTCTCTCGGTGCAGTTGCAGGGGGCTGTGGACAAGGAGTCGGCCGATGCCGGCAACTTCATCTTGATCCAGGAGCAGTTCCTGACAGCTCCTCCGTTGTTGGCGCCTCCCGTTGATGGTCTGACGCAGCTGTTCGATCCGTCGGGCGGCATCGTCATCGACATGGGTCCCTACAACTTCTTCCGGATCTCCGTGGCAGCAGCTGGGGCAACTCCTCCGACGGATGCGACGGCGTACACGGTCCTCTTCTCCCTTGCCTTCGATGACAACGACTGGCTCGATGGGGAGTCGAATGTTGCGAAGCTTTCTTCGACGCTTCAGTCGCAGTTCCTTCAGGTGCGTTGGGGTACGCCACAGCCCCAGGTGGGAACTACAGTCACGCTTCCCGGTCAGTTCGTGGACTTCAACGGAGTTCCGGTCAAGGATGGTGCGAGCTACGCGGTCTACGTGGTGTGCTCGGATGATTCGAGGGACAAGTACAACAGCCCGCATCCGACGGCAACGCTGACGAGCCTCTACAGCCAGGGTTCGGTGACGGGCACCACGAGGATCCTCGTGGGGCGCAACCAGGCCGATTTCACGGTGGTGGTGGACAGCAACGGTGCGCCAACGACGGCCTACATCTCGGCGGACTACTACGTGGACTCCCCCTCCAGCGCTCTCTTCCCCTACATCCTCGTTTCTTCCGAGGTTGCTGCCGTCGTTCTGACGTAAGAGGAATCTCCATGATCTCGCCTCACTTCAACCTGTCTGGCTCGGACGCTCGTGGGCTTCTCTACGGCCTCATGGAGACGGACAAGATCCAGCTTCGGGAGAATCCGGGTCTTCCGTCGATGCGTCAGCTCATTCAGCAGGGGCGTGTTCGGTACCGCCGTGCAGATCCACAGGAGCACTGGCAGTCCTACAAGGAGCTTGTCGAGCAGACCGAGGATGGCGGGACGGCCTACGGAGACTGCGAGGACCTCGCGACAGCTCTCGCTGCCGAGGACCAGGTTCGGTATGGGGTGCAGTCCATTCCGTATGCCTACACGCCCCGTGAGGGCCTGTTCCATGTCGTCACGGCCGTTCCCCGTGGTCAGTTTGGAGGCATTCCTCGCCATCATTGGCCTGACGCGAAGGGTGCTCCGTCCATCGCGGGATACGTTCTGCAAGACCCCTCGGCTGCTGCGGGCATGGGCACGTTCGGGGGTCTTCCCGGAAAGGAGGTTTCCGTGCAGAACACCTATGGAGCACTTCCGTCGAAGCGTCGTCGCCGTGGTGGAGGCCTTGGTGGTGTCCTCTCGGCGCTCAAGCAGGGACTCATCGGTGAGGAGAAGGCCGTTCAGGCTGCTTTCGACATCGGGAGCGGCGCGCGTGAGGGCATCGGCATCGAGAAGGACTGGGCCGCTCAGCTCGGTCGTCAGCTCGGTGGTCGCTTCGGTCCGGGTGGCTCTTCTGTCTCTCCGGAAGATCAGGAGGCTGCCGCTGTCTCGGCCCTGAGGAAGGGAGCGGCAGCCGAGGAGAAGGCGCTGGCTTCGGCCGACGAGGACGAGGACATCGACATGGACCTTGAGGACGAGGAGTTCGGCTTCTGGTTCGAAGGTGATCCTGACCTGGAGTTCGACGAGGACGACCTCGATGATGAGTTCGGCTTCGAGGGAGAGGACTGGACGGGCAGTTCGGCGTGGCATATGGACGCTCTGGCGACGCGTGTGTCGGACGATCTGTTCGGAGCTCTCGATGACGACGAGGGTGCCTACCAGATGGGCATCTTCCACGAGGCCATCGACGACTTCCACGATGACCTTCACGAAGACGTTGGGCCACGTCATCGCTACGGAGAGGATCGCTTCACGCCGCCTGCCCACATGCGCCCTCCTCCCCACATCCGTGGACCCATCGATGCTCCCATGGCTTCCTACAGGGAGGGTGGGGACGATGGTGCTCTCGGAATCTCGATGCAGAGGAAGTCGCGCAAGGCTTCGTCCGGCGGCTCCTTCGGCTTCATGCCTCGAGATGTCCTCTTCGGACAGATCGAGGAAGATCTCGAGGACGAGCTCGACGAAGACATGGACTTCTTCGACGATGAGGATCTGCTGTGAAGTACACCAGCGCCAACGCTGTCATGCTCGAGCATCGCTACCCTGGGTCCACCGAGACCTACGGCCAGTACGACCTGGTGGGGGATGCAGTGGTTCGTGAGATGTTCGGTGCTGTGCGTCGGGGATCTTCCTATGGCACTCTCCCGGTTGGCGCAGAAGGGGCAGTCCAGCTTCAGCCCGTGGTCGCAGCGGGTGTCGACACAGGAACAGTTCAACTCGCTTCTCTGGCTCCGCAGCCCTCTCTGACCCCCGGTGCAGAAGATGGCGTGGAGATGGGTTTTGCAGAGTTCATGAGGGAGTACGGGATACGTGGTTGAAGACCCATCCCCAACTGGATTGACAGGTACGGCCGAACAGGCCAAGATCATCCTCGGAGGCAGCATCATGTACGGTCAGACCGACATCTACGACAGCCCACAGTCGGCCTACGGCGGCATCTTCGCCGATGACGCCGATGTGTTCGGCGCACACGGGTTCGACGACTTCGGCGAGCTCGACGAGGACGAGGAGGAGTTCGGTCTCCTCGGCATCGCTCTCACGAAGAGCGCTCGTCAGAAGAAGTGGAACAAGCGCTTGGCGAAGACCCTCGGCAAGCTCAAGAAGCTCCACGAGCAGGGCAAGCTCGACAGGGCTCGCAAGGCTGCCGGGAAGCTGGAGAAGATCGTCACCAAGCTGGAGAAGGTCGAGCCCGACTTCGAGCCGGAGCCCGAGGTGGTGGCTTGGATGGACTTCGCTCAGGGTGGCTCCGCACAGGATCTCGACGAGGCTCTGGCGGCGCTGGCCTGGACGGGAGAGGAGGCTCCGGCAGCTGCAGGTCCTGACAGCTTCCACATCGCTGCTCCGGCGGCGGGTCTGGTTCCGACGCACGGCAGCGGCATTCGCGGCGGTCGTGGGCTCATTGGTCCCGGTGGCTACGCTCCAGTGCGTCGTCGTCGCCGTCTGCCTCCAGGCTTCCGTCCGCCGGGGTATGCTCGTTGGCGTCGTCGCCGGAAGGTTCAGTGGCTCTCGCGCCACCCCAACGCTGCTCGTGGTCGTCATCCGGCCGATCCGCGTCGTCGGGTCGTTGCTCCGGCTCGTGCGGTGGCTCGTCCGGGTCGGGCGCATCGTCGTCCCCGTGTTGCCGCGCCGCGTCGGATCGCTGCGCCTCGTCAGGTTCGTGGCCCTGTTCGTGGTCGCGCTCGTGCTCCGGCACCGGTGCGTGCATTCCGTGCGGGCCGTCGTGCGGCACAGCGTGATGCGTCCAACCGGAGTGCTGTCGGTCCGGGCCTCCAGAACCGCCGGATGCGTCGCTTTGGTGCACTCGACGACGCGGTCGCCGAGGCTGCCGAGGAGATGGGTTTCCTGCCTGGGACGATCGGTGTCGAGGCCTTCTCGGAGGTGTCTCCCTCGGGTCTCACTCGTTCGACCATCCTGGAGTCCGATGCCATCGACGACCTGCTCGAGGCAGAGGACATGTTCGGCGCCGATGATGACTTCGGTGGCGGCTACGCCTGGTACGGTGCGGACGACGAGGACGACGAGGACGACGAGGACGACGAGTTCGGCTACTTCGGAGACGACGGTACGACCTCTCAGGCGATCCGCGAGGATGGTCCCCAGTTCGGAGCTGTCTTCAAGCGGAAGACCGAGAAGCGCCTCGAGGCGGCTCGCAAGAAGTACAACCGCCTTCGGGATCGTGCGGTCACGAAGGAGGACTGGCTCGAGGTCGAGAACGCTCTGAACAAGTACCGGAAGCTCACTCACGCCTACAAGAAGGCTGCGGTGGCGCCGACGCCCGTGAGCAAGGAGCGCGCGCTGGCAGATCTGGAGCAGCAGCCGCTGTTCCACAGTTCGGCGGTGGCTCGTTTCCAGCAGGCGGGTGGCTCCATCGGGGATCTGCCGCTCATGCCGGGTGAGGATGTCCTGGCGCTCGCGGAGGAGGAGGACCTGTGGTCTACCTTCGACGAGGGTGACGAGATCTAGTTTCGTGGCTGGCTGAAGGGGTTCATCTTTCATTCAGCCAGCTTCTTCCGGGGTGTGGCAGTGAGCATGTTTTCCCAATCCAGGCGGGCGGCCCTTTCCAGGGGCACTCATCAGGCGGTCGCAGAGACGCTGTCCGAGGCATTCGGTCTCGAGGCGGACGATCTCGATGGTCTGGATGACACGCCTGAGCAGGCTCTTGCGAACGCAGAGGTCGAGCTGATGCTCTACGACGAAGACATCGAGCCAGCGATGGAGGACCTCTTCTTGGACCTCGATGCTGACGACGACACCTTCGGTGCCTACTACGGCGACGACGACGACGACGAGGACGACGAGGACGACGACGACGAGGACGACGACGACGATGACGACGACGAAGAAGATCTTCGAGGTCCGAAGCCTCCGAGTGTTGGTCGTGTCGGGGTGTCAGCGAAGGCTCGTGAGGAGTACGGCCTCTTCAAGGCCATTGGTCGATTCGCCAAGGGCGTGGGTCGTGGCATCGGCAAGGGTCTGACCAGTGGTGCCGAGCTCGCCAGCCAGTTCGACCAGGCCTACTCTCAGGCCCAGGCGCAGCTTCCTCCTCCCGGCTACTCTCCTACCTACACGCCTCCTTCGGCCTACATGATGGCGCCGGTCATGCCTGCGTATCCACAGGCCTCTTCTCCTGCGGTGATGGCACCAATGGTGTCTTCGCAGGCTCCTGTGCCAGCTGTCCCGATGGGGGTGCCTCAAGTGGCTCCAATGACTCCACCTTCTCCGTCTGCGAAGGCACCGTCGGTCGAGGCGGGTCCAGAGTCGCTTCCGCCCGTCTACGTGGCAGATCCGGTCACGGCGGATCAGATCGGGGTTCATACGAATCCTCAAGCGCTGAAGACCGAAACGACCTTCGGGGCGGCAGCAGATCAGGGCATCGTGGGCTGTCAGTCTCGACCAAGGGCAAAGAAGGCTGCTCAGAATGCTGTGTTCCGCGGCTCTCAGGCGATGGCGAGTGCGCCGTTCCGCCCTCCCCAGGCCATGGTGGAGGACGTGAGCTCGAAGCCACATCTTCTGTCGGATGGTCGAGTGGTCGACAGCGTTCATGGCGAGCTCTCGACGCTTCCGTGTCCTTCTTGCTCGAGAGTGAACCGGAAGGCTGTCTTCGGGGGTACGGCTCACAACTGTCCTGTCTGCGACGACTTTGGCGCGATCCTCATCCCGGATGGGGATGTTCCGAGCTATGCAGGTTGCAGCAGCTACGGGTTCGTTCAGTTCCTCATCGAGCCAGTGAGCAAGCACCTTGCTGCTCATCAGCATCAGAGCAAGGCTGCCGAGTCTGCCTCGATGCAGCAGCACAAGGCCTCGGTTCACGCTCGCCTCATGAAGAAGCTCCAGGAGCAGCGGGCAGCTTCCGAGACTTCGTCCTCTGTGGCTCCGACTCCTGGTGCACCTGTACCTGCTCCGCTGTCCTCTTCTTCCACTTTGGCGGAAGACGATGAAGGCATGGAGGATGTCGACGTGTTCGGTGCTCTTGGGAGCGCCTTTGACGGCCTGGAGGAAGACCTCGAGGATGACTTCGGTATTGATGATCTCCTTGGTGCTGATGACGACTTCGAGGACGAAGACGAGTTCGGTATCGACGAGTGGGCGGATTCGATCTACGGTGCTGATGATCTCGACGGAATCGACGACGAGGACTACGATGATCTCGACGACGATGATGTCGATGATTTCGACGCAGCCTTGCCCAACTACGGCCTGGCTCGAGCAATGATTCCTGCTACGGGAGGTTGGTGATGTCCATGAGCGGTCTCGGTTATCCGCGACTCGGACTTGGCCACAGCTCGGGTTGGGGAAACCTCAGTCACGGGAACGGCGAACGTCCGGCGTCTCCTGGGAGTTCTCGCATGAATGGTCTGGTGGACTACGGAGCGATTGCCGATGCGGCAGTCGACGACATGTTCGGCTTCGACGAGCTCGATGAGTTCGACGATGATGAGGAATTCGGTCGGGTGGGTCCCCGCCGTCGGGCCTTTCGCGCAGGCAAGCGTGCCGCCCGTCGGCGCGTAGGTCGTCGTCGTGAGCGTCAGCGTGCTGCGCTTGGATCTCCGGCTTGGCAGGCTGGTCTCGTTCCAGGACAGGGATACAGTGCTTCCGAACTTCTGGCGCCCGATTTCGACGATGGGCTTGGATCGGACCTGCTCGATGCCGAACTCGATGCCATCCTGGCCGAGGACGAGGAGGAGGCCGAGGGGGACTACTACGGCTTCGATTCGGACGACGAGTACGGGGACGACGAAGACGATGACGAAGTGTACCTCGATGAGTTCGGACGTCTTCGTCGGGGGCGCCGTGGTGGTCGTCGTGGGGGTCGTCCTCGCGCCCGTCGTCGGGCCTTCCGTCGAGGGAAGCAGAAGGCGCAGCGCAAGATGAAGCGTCGTCGGCGTCGGCGTCGTCAGCACGCGCCTCAACCGACTTTCCGGCAGCCGATGATGCTTCCGCAGTGGCAGGGTGAGGAGGAGGAAGAGGAAGAGGAGTTCTTCCCGCCGGTTCCGGATTCCTACACGCCTTCTGGTATCGCTGAGTTCTACGAGGAGAACTACGGCTCGGTTCCTCCTGCTGTCGCTCCTCCTCCTTCGCATGCTCCCAGCTTCGGCGAGTCCGTGGTGATGGGCGCCGGTGTGGGGCTCGGCTTCATGGTCGCGGCCTTCGGCGTCTCCGCTCTCGCGCGTGGTCTCGGGGCGAAGTAGCTTCTGTACGGCATCACGGATACGTGATAGTCTGATCCCACCTTCTCGGAGATGATCCCCATGGCAATGCTCTCCCGCACCGACATGTTCGGCTACGCTGGTGCTTCTCACGAGCCTCAGGGCCGTGTTCTGACTGCCGAAGAGGAGTACGGAGCGCACGGCTTCGGAGCCCTCGACAGCGCTTCCCTCTTTGCCGAGGAGGAGTACGGTGCTCTGACGAGCCCGAGTCTCTTCGCGGAAGAGGAGTACGGCGACGACGACTTCGACGATGACGATGATGACTTCGGCGCCGACTACGACGACGATGACGACGATGACGACGACTTCGGCGCTCTGGACAGCGAGTCCCTCTTCGCGGAGGAGGCCTACGGCGACGAAGATGACGACTTCGACGATGAGTTCGGCTCCGACGTCTCGGAGGACCTCGATGCCCTGGACCAGGAACTCGACTCCGAGATCTTCGGCTCCTGGTACGGCGATGCGGGTGGCACACTGGCTGCTCCGGCTGGTGCCGAGCATGCGGTGGCCTCTCTCGCCGATGCTGTCAACGTGGGGGCCATCCTCCCCGGCTTCGCTCAGAGCTCCGGTGCGGAGCCTGGCTGGATCGAGTGGGGCATGGAGGGTCTGCAGAACTTCCTCGAGACCGACGACTCCGAGGAGCTGGCGGCCTACCTGATGCAGCAGCCCGGCTTCGCCAACTGGAACAGCCTCAACCAGTCCCAGCAGGCTCAGCTCGTCAAGCAGGCGGTGATCTCTGCGGCCATCCCGGGTCTCGAGCAGAACTGGGACGAGCCCTTCCGGCAGGCCTTCGCGAGCAACCCGAGCATCTTGGGTGCGGCATGGTCCTCCCTGGCCAGCACGCCCAGTGCTATCTGGGGTCTCATCACCACCGACTACCCGAACGCCATGTTCGCGGTGATCCAGGAGATCCCAGGCGTTGGGGCTGCGGCTCAGGGCCTGGCCAAGGCGGCAGGTGTTCAGCGCCCAGATCAGCTCATCAACGCGCTGGCCATCCGCTACTACATCATGGGGCTCGTCTACCCGAGCATCTACACCTGGATCGCCGAGAGCGTCACTCGTCAGGGGCAGGCTGCCGTGGCTGCGGTGGCCGCTGCGAGCCAGCCGGTGGCCCAGGACGTGGCTCCTCTTCCTCCGATGATGCCGCCTCCTCAGGCGGTGGCTCAGCCGACGACCGGTCTTCCGTCGCCTCCGACCATTCTGGCGCTGGGCTTCGGCCTCTCCGCTGCCGGAGCGGTGCTGGGCATCTTCAAGTAGTCCGCTCGCATGGCTCATCGGCGCCATCGGCATCATCAGGATGTGCACTACGGTGCGCAGCCTGATGATGTGTACGACTGGGATGCTTCGATGCAGCAAGCACTGCAGCACGAGTCGGTGGAGGCTCTCCGCCATCAGCTCGAGGTGGAGCGCGAAGCTCGAGCTTCGATGCAGCGCAGCGACTATTTCTTCTCTCTGGGCGCCATCGCCTTCTTCGGCGGTCTCGGCTACGCTGTAGGTGCGCTCGATCCGAAGGTTCCGTCCTTCAAGCGCAAGCGCAAGCGTAGGAGCAGGTCATGAGCTTCGGATACTCGTCGCACTACATGTTTTCACCCGAGATGGAGTCTGGGTTCATCGACCATCTTCTGGTTCGTCCGCACACGAGCTGGCGAGGCACGCGAGGTGTTCGGGTGAACTTCGGTGGTGTCGATCTCGACGATGCCGTGGACGAAGATCTCGACGACCTGGAGGATGAGGACGAGGAGTTCGGCATCCTCGGCATCGCGCTTACGGAGAAGGCTCGTGAGCGGAAGCGCCTTCGGAAGAAGGGTCGTCGTGTCCGGAGGGCGATCAAGAAGAACATCGGAGGTCGCGACACGGACAAGCTCCAGGAGCGGCTACGTCGTCTCAAGGCTGCCATGGCGCAGCCTGGACGTACCGTGACTGTGCAGCGTCGAGGCGGGAAGGTGAGCACGATGACGAAGAGTGATCTTCGCAAGCGGATTCGAGCTACCCAACGTGAGCTCGCCAGTCGTGGTGCCGCTTTTGGCTTTGATGCGGACGACGAGTATGGCGAAGACGATGTGTCTGTCGAGGCCGAGCTCGACGCTCTCGATGCAGAAATGGACCACGACATCTTCGCAGACGAGGACTATGGTCGCCTCTACGTCTCTTCGGGGGACTACCGCTATCGAGAGGCAGGGCCTGGAGACCGGGGCGCGCTGCTCGGTCGCTCGGGCTCGAGTGGCTTTCGTGGGGGTCGTCCGACCTTTGGTGCTCGTGTGGACGTTCCTATCTTGGGCATGTCCTACGAGGGCAGCGAGCTCGGTGCCTTTGCCATCGGAATGGGTGCTCTGGCTGTTGCGGGGAAGGCCCTCAAGCTCTTCTGAGGCGTTGTCACGCAGCCCGTGATACCGTTGGCTTTGTAGTCGAAGGAGTTCACCATCGCCTTCAAGTTCCAAAAGCGGGGGAGCGGCCTGTTTGCTCCAGTGGACGAGAGCTTCGGTGCTTCGATGCGTCGTCGCAGGGAGCGTCTGCTGGACGACGGTGATCTCGAATCGTTTGGTGCCCTGGGTGGTTCTGCGCCCGTGGTGTCTCGAGTGGCTTCGGCTCCTTCAGCTTCTCCGGGCTACGTGGACAACCGGCTCCGTGGCATCAACCCGGACAGTGTGGGTCTGGCGTCGACGAAGGTGAATCCTTACGACGCTCAGGCAGCTGTTCTTCGTGGAGATCCGAACCAGCTGGCTGTCCGTCAGGCAAGCGAGCTTGGATCGCGTATTCCAGCTCACCTTCAGAGTCCTTCGGCTCAGATGGGGCTTCCATCGGTGACCGGCGTGGCGCCTGCAGACCAGGCCTACTACACCGATCTTCACTCAGACCATGCTGCGAACCCTTCGGGGGCAGTGGCCGGTCAGCGTCAGACGCACTGGGGAACCACGGGTGCTCGCACGGACACGGCTGGTGGTGCTTGGTGGGATGCTCGGAAGCGCTTCGGCTATGGCCAGATGGGTGCTCGAGATGCGGGCTACTCGGAGGAGTACGACAATCCAGTCGCTCAGGAGCGCACGGCTGGTCGCCTCGAGAACCCGACGACCTTCGACCAGGAGGTCATGCCGCATCGTCCCTACCTCCACATCCGTGCTCGAGGGACTTCGGCGCAGGGTGAAGGAACCTACGAGGGCATGGCGATCGTCCAGGTGACGGCCGGCAACTTCCAGCATGGTGCGGCTGAGGTTCGTCGCTTCTGGGTTGGTGGCGGAATCATTGCTGCCTTTGATCTTCGAGGTTGGGACAACGTCCGAATCGATATCGAAGAGCTACTGGACAACACCTATGTGGAGTTCGCCTGGACGGCTGATGGCCTGATGGGGAATGCTCGGTGGCTTCTCTTCCCGGAGGCCTACACGACGGCTGCGACGACGGTTGCGGTTCCCGATGGGGCCTATGCTGTGGCTGTTGAGAGTCCGACTCCCGGTGTTCCGGTGACCACGACGTTGACCTGGACGGGACGTCGTCCGGGCAATGCTGTATGGACGATGACGGAGATCGTCGGAGATCCGACGGTGACGAACACCTACTACGGCGCTCCGATCGATGTGAAGGCACCGACGTTCCGCTTGGATCGAAGCGTCGATCTCCTCTGGTACTTGCGCCCGATCTAGTCGAGCGCTGCTTGACCACCCCAGCTAGAGCATAGTTGGGCCGACGCCTTGCGTGGTTTTCTGCGCGAGGCGTCTCTCCATAAGAGCTGTGAGGTAGGACGGTGTGGTGCTGCTCCCCCATCGGGGGTATCAGCTTGCTCATCAGCTTGGCGCATTCTCAGGCGCCGCCACACTGTCCCATTTGTCCGTAGCTTACTTGTAACTATAGGTCGAGATCTATAGTTGCTTTCTACATGCTTGGCGGCTTGGGGGTCGGGTTGGCGGCGGGCGGCTTGAGCTCCTTTCCGGTAGCTCTTGCGATGATCGCCCTGGATTCCTCAGGCGTCAGCCCATTCATGCCCCGCTTGCCTCCACCAGCTCCGGTCGGAACGGGGATGGGTGCAGCGGGTTGCGCAGGGGGAGATCCCTGTGCCTGGGGGACGTTGACACCTGGTGCCGGGGCGATGCGTTGACCGGCTGCAGGCCCATTGGCACCGTGCTTGTACTGGACCCCTTCGGTTGCGACCCGGTCCATCATGCGAGCCTGTCCAGCTTCGAACCGTGCCATCATTTCGGCCGGGCTCAGCGGAGCTTCATCGTTGTCCGCTTCGTATGTCGGCTGGGCAGACGGAGGAGCGCCTGGGTCGAAGAGAGGAGCATCGGCTGCTTCACCCCATGGATCGAGAGGTGCGGCCGGTGGAGGCGGAGCGGTCGAAGCAGGGAAGGGCTGAGTAGCAGCGCCAGCTGCGTCGCCCCAGGGGTCGCCCTGTGGGGCTGCGGGGCTGGTGGGAGGTGTTGGGGCTGCATAGGGTGCCCTGGGCTGCTGTGGGGCTCCAGGGAGCGTGTGTGCCGGCTGTCCACCCGTCGTCAGCTGTCTCAGTCGATCCAGCGATGCGTTGGCCTGCGTGACGGCCTGCTGGTGGTTGGGAACGCCCTGTCCGTTGCCGGCCAAGATCTGGCCGACGATCTGAGGGATCTCGTAAGGAAAGCTCACGCTGATGTTGTGCGCCAGGAACATTCCCATGAGTTGATCGACGATGGCCTGGGCTTCGTCGCCCTGCCTCTTGAGCTTCTTCAGCCTGCGCTTTGCGCTCCCACCCGGCATGGAACCTTCCCTGTGTGAGTCCTTGGTGCCTACTGCGTTACACTACCTCGCATGAATGGTTCGCGCAATGGCGGAAAGGGTGACGTAGCGCTGTTCGATCGAGATCGAATGATGCGTTTGTTCGAAGGACTTCGCCGGGAGTCCATCGAGCGTGCGCCGCCGTCGATTCGGAATGCTGTGCTTCGTGTGGTTGCCTCAGTCGAGGCCGATGAGCGCCCGAGCGCAGAAGATCTGGCGGCAGCTCTCCTGTGGACGCTCGAACGTCGAGCTCACGACAGGAAGAGGCCGAGGAAGAAGAGGACGCGTTCGAAGAAGAACGATCGATGGGCTTCGGAGGAAGACTTCAAGGTCACTCCAGCTCGCCCCGCTTCCTCTACTTCATCGGATGCGGCCTCGATGAGCCGGACGGCCTTTGGGCAGCGACTGGATGCACAGGAGCAAGTACGTGCGCAGGAGAACTCGTCGGTCCGTCGGGTGGCGAGAAGGATGGGCGTCAAGCCATCGAGAGTGAAGACGGATGCGATGGGTCGCCGTGTTCAGATCTTGGGTGATGATCAGTAGCCTTCAGCCTCCGGCGATTCCCTTGAAGCCACGGATGAGGGCTCCGACAGGATTCCTCTCGATCTCGGAGCTGGCGCGCTCGAGAAGGTTGTTCACCTCGGGACCGATGCGGGAAGCAAGGTAGGCACCGACTTGTGCGGCCTTGACCTGATCGACGGCGAGAAGCGCCTCGCCGATCTCGGCTGGTGTCGCTTCTTCGATCCACTGCAGGGGGCGTCGCTTCTTTCCCATGTTCAGGCTGCGCTGCTCGTGGTCAGGTGAGCGTCACCCCACCATGTTCGGACGTAGGTGACCTCGTCGTCACTGAGTCGGAGGGCGACCTGGATCCGGTTGAGCTGAGCGACTGTCAGTGGTCGCTGCTTGTTTTCGAGAGCGCTCCAGAGGCTTCGGCTGATGCCGACTTTCTTGGAAGCTGCGGCCTGCGTGAGCTTCCGCCTTCTGCGCAATGTACGCATAGCGTTCTTGTCGATCTCCGGTGGGGTCGTATCGGGCATCGTTAGCTCCTGGGTGTATCCGTGTCACAGGATACGTCATCGGAGCTCGATCGGCAACCTTTCTTGACACGGAGCGAGTCACCATATAGCCTCCTGTACGGAGGTAATATGCCGCAGGATCCTGTGTTTTCAGGTGCCCTCGCCGGTCGATTCTACCGGCTTGGAACTCCCTTGTCGAAGGGAACGTCGTTGGTCGACGCTGCGCTTGCTCATGCTTGGGAGGACGGCCTTCCTGCAGTGGCCTTCTTGCGTCGGTTCTGCCAGGGGGCGATGCCGAACCACGGGGACCTTGGGGATGATTCGGTGGACTTGGCCTACCATGACAATGGAACTGGCTTTTGGCGTCTCTGGATGCGCGAGGAGATGCGGAAGGCACCGAAGGCAGCCATCCAGCATCTTGCCTCGAGGCTTGCGCTGGAGCTCGATCCAGACACGTCTCTCGAGAAGATGCAACGGTCGGGACGCCTTGAGGTCACGGAGAGGGCGAAGCGTGATCTGCTGAAGGTCGCCATCCCCCAGATTCGGGTGGTTCCGGTGGTCGCCGGCACGGACTGGATCTGGGTGGGTCGCAAGGCTGCAGTGACGGATCGAACCTACATTCACCTTCTTCGCCAGGTGGTGGGAGATCTGGAGCCAGATCCGCTGTTGTGGTCTGAGGACGGTGGCTGGTCGAGCTGTTCCTACGCAACGCTCTTGGCCTTCACGAAGGCGAAGGCCGGCGAGCTTGCGCCGGATGTCTACCTCTGTGAGGTCGATGTGAAGGGTCGGTCGGTGCAGCTCAAGGCTTCGGACAGTGCCGATGAGGTTCGAGAAGTTCTCAAGCACCTCACGTCGGCTGTCTCCGAGACGTCGGTACGACGGATGGCCTTCGAGGTGATGAAGGACGGTGTTCGAATCGCTGTCGACGTCGATGGCCACGGTGTTTGTCGAGTCTCTCCGATGCGTTCTTCGGGAGGACTTTCCCACGAACGCATCGCCCGTCGGTTCGGGGATGCGCGCTACGCTGCCGCCCGGATTCGTGCGGTCATGGAAGAGCTCGTGGCCGAATTCGAAGAAGGAGAGGGGTGATGATCGACGCTGTTTGCCTGATTCCGTGGACGCTGTTCATGTTTGGGTACATCGCCTGGGTGCTCTTGGGATCCCCACGAAATCGCGAGGAGTGGGCCCACCGCTACAGCATGATTCGTCGCTGGATGCAGTGAGGCGCTGCCTCGATATTTTCCTCCACTAAACTTAGGATAGAACGAAATGAAGACCGACTACGAGGCGAAGATCCTCGCCGACAGCATCAACACCGTCACGGGCGATCGCCTCACTTCCTTCGAGGTGACTTTCCCGAGGTTCATCCTGGCCGAGGTGAACACGCATCGGATGTTCAGCCGGAACAGCGCAAGCAGCCGGGCGATCCCGGTGAAGAAGCGCCTGGAGGCCATCGGCAGCAGCCCCTTCGTCCCCCTGGCGTTCACGAAGAACCAGAGGGGAATGCAGGCCAAGGAGGTGCTGGACGACAAGATGGAAGGCGTTGCCCGCATCGCGTGGCTTGGAGCAGCGAAGGCAGCCTGTGCGTTCGCTGGGGCTCTCGAGGCGTGCGGAGTGCACAAGCAGCATGCCAACCGTCTCGTGGAGCCCTTCGCTTGGCAGACGGCGATCATTAGTGCCACGGAGTGGGACAACTTCTACGCCCTGCGCTGCCACCCGGATGCCCAGCCCGAGTTCAAGCTCGTGGCCGACTTGATGCACAACGCGATGACACATTCGAATCCGGAGGAACTCCAGCGGGGGGATTGGCACTTGCCTATGCTCACGAAGGATGAGCGGGCACTGTTCCGAGAAGCTCGTGCTCGTGGTGCTGAGGATATGCGTCGATGGGTGAAGATCTCAGCTGGACGCTGTGCGAGGGTCTCCTACCTCACGCACGATGGACGGCGCGATCCAGATGCGGATGTGGCTCTCTGTGACCGTCTGCATCGCTCGGGCCATATGAGTCCCCTCGAGCATCCGGCCATGGCGGGTGACCCTGGGTTCTGCGGCAACTACAAGGGGTTCAAGCAGTATCGCAAGTTCATTCCTGGCGAGGATGTGTTCCGTCCGGGGCGCGACAACGACTGACTACTCTGAACGCTCTGCAGGCGTTGCCCGATCCATCAGCTCCTTGTAGGGCGACGGCTTGTCGAGGAGCTTGTGGATATGACCCGGAAAGGGCCACATGAAGAAGTAGGCGGGACCGGTGAAGAGGGGGATGATCCACTCATCCTTCACGACTTGGTGCCGCTCTTCTGGAATCAGCTCGAGGGTGCGTCGGTAGGCTCGGAGCTCGGCGTAGGCTCGGACGAATCCAGGCCACGGAAGAACGAGCAGGTAGAGGATGCTGAAGAGCACTCGGTTCATGGCTGCCGGGAGGAAGGGTAGCCACCCGAAGAAGCTTTGGGCGTCCTTCATGTGGACCCACTCGTGCTCGAGGGTGTTCGCCGGAAGGTTCTCTTGAACGTAGGCCTCGGAGGGGAACCAGATCTTGTTTCCCATCGTGGTGGTCATGTCCATGTATCCGTAGACACGTTCGCCCCTGTCGTTCCTTGACCAGCTCCAGAAGGACAGGAAGCCGAGGAGCTTGTGGAAGGGGCTCTCGTCCTTGAAGCGAACTTCGAAGCCGTCGACATCGTCACAGATCGCTGCGACGACATGGTTCCATCGGTCTTGGGGCGTCATCATGTGGGTGCGTGTCCCGTCTTGTAGGCGATGTGGGCCAAGACCGGGTCGTTGGAGATCACGAGCACAGCCCGGGGCGTCGTCTCGAGGAAAGAGGCGAGAAAGCTCAATCCGGTTCCGTGTCGAGCGGTGATCTGAGCCGCCTTGGTCGCCAGTTGCTGGATAGCTGCCTCGAGCGGAAGATCGAACGAGAAGGTGTACGATGTGGATGCTCCACTCCTGCTCAGCTTCTTGATGTTGTAGGGGACGCTGCTGTTGTCGAGTGCCTGCTTCATCTCGAGCGCTGCGCGATGAGCCTTGACTTCTCTCTTACTGATGGGGGCACTTTTTGATGCGGTAGGCGGAGTGCTCGTGCCGTATCGGTGGGCAATCATCGCATTCGCTGCTCGCATGGGGACTCCTCCTGGTCCATTCTAACCGTGATGGCAGCGATGTCGTCTTCTATGGGGTAGGATGTATGTCTATGTTCATGACCAACTTGGAGGTTTCATGTTCATCTTCAGCCTGTTCCTGGGAGCTTCGGTACTGCGGGACTTGATGGATGGCAGGGGAGAGACGTCCGATCGCTTCGGTTGGGGCATGAACACGAACGTGTCTCGTCCAGGTCTCGGTGTGCGCGGACCGACTTCGTCGATGCGCTATCCTCTTCCTCGGCCTTGGGAGCGCATGCCACCTATGGGAGCACAGACGGTCCCGGCACATCCCCATGCTCGTTTCGGGGATGCGTACGGGGTGCTGACGGGCGCTGGTGGCATTCGTGGTGTGCCGACCTTCACGAGCTTCACACCAGCTCAGATCGCTGCCTACAACCGTGATGGAGCGGCGCAGGGGCTCCGTGGCTCTTCGGTGGCGCCTCCCGGTTGATCAGCGCTTGGTGAAGGTGATGTGCACCGTTGGAGTTCCAGTGGGCTGTCCACTGGCATTGATGGGGGCGGGCCTGGAGCTCACGAAGGGTTCGACTTCGAAGCGCTCACCGACGTAGCGCAGGTACATCTCCTCACGCTTGGTGAGAGGAGGGCCGCCGAGCATGATCTTGCTGCGCCCAGGGCCCTCGTTGACGATCTTCTGCCCTTGGTGCTCGATGATTTGCCGGTTGTGGGCTTCGGCCATGTGCAGGAACTTCTCGGCGGCATCGGCGTCGGTCGCTCCGAAGCTTTCTCCCTCGGGGATCATCTTGATGCGCACCTGGTGATCTTCGACGTTTCCGGGGATGTGAAGGGGAGCCTGCCCATCAACCTCGACGACGATCTGGGCACACGCAAGATCATGGGTTCCCTGGTAGACCCTGAGCACGCCGTCTTCCTTGAGCCAGGTTGCCTTGCAGTTCGCGGTGCAGACCTCGATGCTGCGCTGGCGCTTTTGCTCTCGCTCTCGAGAAAGGTCGGAGAAGATCGCCGCGAACAATGAGATGCCGAAAGGAAGAAGAACAGGGAACATTAGGTCTCCGGAGGCTGCTCTTCACAGATAGCACAGGATGGTCCCATGTCCTATATGTAGGTCCGGAGCGTGACACGGTCTGTGTCACCTGTTAGCGTGATGTCTCTTCATCGGAGTTTCCATGTTCGTCGGCTCAGGTCTTCTCTACATCCATGTGCCCCGAACGGGCGGCACCTTCGTCAGCAACGTGCTCGAGAAGGAAGGCATTGGCTCGCGCCAGCTCTCCAACGAGGTGGGAGGGCATGACGGGATTCGAGATGTTCCAGAGCGTACGGCCGATGCGACGCTGACCTTTGCGACGCTGCGAGATCCGTGGAGTTGGTATGCGTCGGTGGATGCACACTATCGCCACAAGGGGCGCTTCGATGGAGCTCTGCATGAATACTTCGGCAAGCCTGTCAGCTTCAAGGACGTGATCCATGGTTTCACGCGACCTGGACGAGGTGGTCCCATCCGTTCGGACCATGCGGCTCGCTATCCAGGGTCCCGCCTTCCAGAACCAGGTCTTCCTGGTCAGCTCGCGCGCTCGGGTATTGGCCTGTACACCTGGATGGTGATTCGAATGCTGTGTCGAGAGCCCTTGGAGAACGTGGAGGGTCTCTCGGGGATTCTGGAGGAGTACGGAGACATCCCCTGGGGCGTGAACGCCATCATCGATACGGCCCAGCTTCGAGACGGCCTGTCGTCGATCTTGCAGGCATGGAATCCAGGTCAGGCGGCCAGTCTGGTTGGAGCGATCCAGACGAGTGCTGCGCAGAACCAGAAGGGGCACTTCCGGGGGGTTCTTCCGACGGGGAACCCTGATCCGGCGATCTACGACTCCGAGATGCAGGACTGGATCATCCAGGCGGACAGCTGGATCTTCCGACGCTTCGGTTTCGCCTTTCCGGTGGGAGATTCACGCCGTCCAGCTGTCACGATGGTCAACATGGGCGCATCTCCGGCGTAGGCTGGATTCAGAGAAGGGGTTCGGAGGTACTTCCGTGCTTGGAAGCCTTGATGATGAGCTTTGGATGGAAGGGGGCAGGAAGGCACCAGGCTGTCTTCCATGGAGCTCGCCGGATGCTCTTCTGGTCGCTCGTTGACATGCGGTTCTTGAGTTCCTGAGCTCGTTCGGCGAGGGATCTCTCGGTGGCGATCCACTCGTTCTTCGTCCAGGCCATCGGCATTAGGCGCCCCAGGGCCTCCATAAAGCTGGCATCAGGGAGGTTCTCGAGGGCACGGACGAGACGTTCTCGCTCTTGGGGTGACAGCTCGTGGTCCTTGAAGGCCGCCATCAGCTCGATGGTGTGGACGTCGATGGGAGGTGCTGGCTGAATGCTGGACCGGTCCAGGTCCTTGTCGAGCTCGGTGCTGACCTGGTGGATGATCTGACGCACGCGGCGCCCGTCTTCGTCGGCGGCCGGCCGTCCGACCCAGACGGCTCCAACGGGAACATAGGTGTCGTCGTCGGAAAGGAGGACGGCAAGCGCCACGTAGTGGTCGATGAAGGGCTGCCCCATCATCTTGAGGGCCTCCTCTTGCTCGGTGACTGGGTAGAGCACGAGGAATCGGAGAGTCGGCTTCAGGGGAGCAGCACTGTTGTTGTTGGGAGGGAGGTTGAGGCTTTCGTAGGTGAGCTCCTTGGTGAACAGCTTCACGGTCACCTCGTTGTCGAGCTCGATGACGTCCCACTCGTTGCCAGGGGGCCCTACGGTGAACAGGTAGTGTGCGGCGGCCGAGCTCATTCGACTGACCATCCCCTGTCGGTGCCTCTCGTAGAGGTCGGGTCCTCCGCTCTCCATGTAGGTCTGGCCGCTGGCGTAGATGTCGAAGAGCTCTTGGAGTTCCATCAGTGATCCTCGTCGAGGCAGATGCCCTGGACCACTATATCGCCAGGCATCAGAAGGGCACTGTGAGAGCCTGGGGTCCAATCTTGTAGATGCGCCGTAGGAGCAGTGCCTGCTCGGAGGGGAGACTTCGGGTTGGATCGATGGGGACGGGCATCCCATGGGTTCGGAAGGCGAGGACTTCGTCGAGCTTGCGAGGAGGCACGATGGTCACGGCTCCGTCCTCGTAGATGTGAGGGTTCTTGATCCGGTCGTAGTCGTGGTAGGTCCTCTGCCACTTGAGTAGATCGAGGTATCCGTCTGCGATGACTTCGGCTCGATCGATGAGAGGTTGACGCTGGACGAGGACACGTTCCTTCTCGAGGGTGCGGCAGAAGATCCGCAAGATTCCCTGGTGGATGGCTCGGCCGTAGGGCGTCACGAAGATCTGTGTGATCTTGCTCACAGGGGTGATCTCGCATCCTTGGTCTCTACAGAGAGGAGCCCCGAACCAAGGGAGGCGCCCGAGCGGGAGCACGGAGCGTCCACACATCACGCAGGCGAAGTTTCGGCGGGTCTTCAAGTCGCGGCCATAGATCGGCAGATCTTCCAGCTGCTGGATGATCTTGTCGCGATCGGGTTCTGGAAACACCAGCTCTTCCATGCTCGAAGCTCCTCTTTTTCGTTTCGTGCGACAACCTATCGTTTTTGGTCCTTGACAGGCAAGCCGCCACCTATAGAATGTTGTCGCACGTTGGAGACATCGCCCGGATGACGAACGAACTTCCACAGGTTGGAGGCGCAGACTTCTGCGTCCTAACGACCCCGGACATGGCGCCGATCTGGACCAATGCGGTTCAGGCGACGTATCTCGAGTCCCGGTTCCGGGTCGTCGAGCTGCCGCCGTCCAGGACGGAGCTCTCGAAGCTCCTCGATGGCGCTCGCATCCTGGTCCTCGACAACCCTCTGTGGCGTTGCATCTCTCATCTTGGAGCTCGTCCCAATCAGCTGGTCATGATCTCGGAGAACTGGGAGATCGAGGAAGCGACTCCAGCGTTGGATGGCGCTGGATATGTCTGCTATCGCCACCTTCCGTTCCAGGCTGAGCTCTTCGGTGCGCATTCGATCGTGCATCGCAGGGTGAGTCTCGCGTCTCCAGATGGAGCAGATAAGATGGGCCCCGTGGCCTTTGTTCCGACGCATGGCCCGGGTGCGGGACCTGATGGCCAGATGGTTCTCTGGAACAGCGAGGCCATCGTCGGCCGTGGTGTCCGGGTGTCTCGGGATGATCCTGCCGTCATCGAGGAGACCTTTCGTGCGACGGTTGGCCATGCCCCTCTCTGGGTTCAGCCCCAGTTTCCTTTCCTGATTCCACGCTCTCCGTCGACCTTCAAGTCGCTCGATGGAGAGCCGGTTCAGGGGCTTCTCTGCAGCTCCTACGAGCGTGCAGGTGGTTGGGTCGTGCTGACCCGCCGTGATGTCCTCGATCTGCTCGGTCATCCAGGGGATGTGCCCTGGTCGAGGATCCCCGACCTGATTGGCGTTCAGGCTGCAGCCGCTCTGTTGAGCTGGCTCGTCTCGAGCGCATCGACTTCTTCTTCCACTTCCGGCAAGTAGCCGGTTCCATCTCGCATTCTGCGGGAATCCACAACCCTCATCAGAGGTTCGACATGTCCGAAGAGATCAACGAGTTCAACGACGCCAACAGCTTCCTCGCGGCCGACATCAACGTCGAGGAGACCGGCTTCGGTAGCCAGTTCCCCCTCATCCAGTGGGTGAACGGCGATCCCTCCAAGAAGGCTGCGGGCGGTATCGCCTACACCGGCGGCTTCTTCATCAGCGCCGATGCGGGCGTCGAGAAGCCCAAGGGCTTCGAGGATGTCACCCTCCACACCCAGGACGGTGAGGAGATCAAGGGCTTCGGCACCCGTGATCTCAAGGACGTGGCGATCATCCGCCACCGTCGTTGCTGGATGTCGGACCCGGGCGACAACGGCCTGGTGATGCGCTTCGGCTGGAACGACTACGAGTCGGCCGATGGCTACGGCAAGCCCCGGGGTGTTGCACACCTCCTGATCGGCCTCAAGGGAGTCGACGAGACCTTCCTCCTCTCCTTCCGCGGCATGACTGCCAAGGCGGTGATGGGCATGGGTCGTGATCGCGGCATCGTTCCCACCTTCAGCCAGGTCATCCACGGCGCGGCGAAGCGCGAGGCCCGGAAGAACAAGATGAACAAGGCCTTCCCGCTCTGTGCCTTCCGACTGAACATCGGCCCCGACCGCACCGACAAGGGCGAGCCGGTCTTCAAGACGGTGGGCAGCGGCTCCAACACCTCCAAGATCACCCTCCCCGTGTGGACCGACTCGGTCGACGGCGTGATCTCGAACGCGGAGCTCCAGCGCCGCTACGTGGGCAACGAGGCCCTGGGTGTCTACCAGGACACGCACCGTGAGGCCGAGGAGTGGGTCCACGCCTGGGACTCCGAGACCCTCGCCCAGCGGGCGGGTCGCTCCTCCGGGACCCCGATCGCCGCTCCGGCGACCGATGACACCCCCGGTGAGAACAAGGCCCCCTTCTAGGCCCTGATCTGGGTCAGTTCTCTACTGGCCACAAGGCCCCGTTCGCTCTGCGTTCGGGGCCTTCTTTGTGTCTTTTTTCAGAATCTTGGATGTTTTCTGTACCACGGTCCGTGGCAACGATATACTGCGATTCTGCACGCATCAAGGTCTGCCGCGCTGTCCTCTAGGGAGGGCTGTGTGTTGATGCTCTGAGCGTTGAAATTCACATGAGGTCCCAATGCACTTTGTTCGCACGTTCACAACGGAAGGCGCCCACTCCTTCGACTCTGTCGAGTTCGAGGCGAGGCGCTGTCAGATCTCCAACCACGATGGCAGCGCTGCCTTCGAGATGGACGCGGTGATCTTCCCCACGAGCTGGTCTCAGAACGCCGCGAACGTGGTGGCGCAGAAGTACCTGCGCAAGGCCGGGGTTCCGGACAAGACGGTGCGCATCAAGGAGAAGGGGATCCCCGAGTGGTGTCAGCGGAGTAAGCCAGCGAAGGATGCGGTGTTCGGCGCAGAGACCGACATCCGCCAGACGCTTCGTCGTCTGGCTGGGACGTGGACCTACTGGGGCTTCAAGATGGGTCTCTTCTCGGAAGAGGCTGATGGGCAGATCTTCTATGACGAGGTTCTCTACACGTTGATCCACCAGATGTGGGCTCCGAACAGCCCCCAGTGGTTCAACACCGGCCTGCACTGGGCCTACGGCATTGAGGGACCCCCGCAGGGGCACTACTACGTCGATTCGGAGACGGACGAGGTGGTTCCGTCGAGCTCGGCCTACGAGCGTCCGCAGCCTCACGCTTGTCAGCCGGCATGGGCTCTGGTGAGCACTCCGGAAGGCATGGTTCCGATCGTCGAGATCGTTCGAGAGGGACGTGTGGGGCTCGAGGTCTTCGATCGCGAGGGAACGACCAAGGTGGTCGCTGTCTCGGCCAATGGCGTCAAGGGTGTTCGTCGTCTTCATCTCCGCAGCGGTCGCTATGTCGATGTGACTGGAGATCACCTGGTTCTTGTTAGTGAACACCGGAAGGACAAGAAGGGAGAGTTCCTTCCGGCACAGGAGGTCGAAGAGGGGATGCGATTGCATCTCCCCATGCGCCCGGAGCGGCTCGATGAAGGTGTTGGATCGGACGCTCAGATGGTCTCCGAAGCTGCTCTGGCTGGATGGCTTCTTACGGACGGGTTCGTGGGTCAGTATGGTGAGGGGAGCAATCGCTCCCTCATCGTCGAGTTCGAGACGGTCTACGATGAAGAGCTGTCCTGGGTGAAGAAGCATCTGGAGGTGGTGTTCTCGGGTGTTGCGTTCAACCAGATCGATGAGAAGGTCGATGATCCTCGCCTTACCTACCGTCGCTTGCGTGCCAGCGGTGAGCAGTTTCGTGGCTTCGTGGAGCGGTGGGGGTTGCTTGACCGACGTGAGAACGCGAAGGTTCCTTCGTGTCTCTATGGGGCCTCCCACGATGTTCTGATGGCCTTCCTGAAGAGCATCTTCCAGGCGGATGGTCATGTCGCTGTGCGACGTCGTGATGGGGTGGTGTCCGGCCAGGTCGGGTTCGACAAGATTTCTCGTGAGTTCTGCTCTGGTGTTCAGCTGCTGCTCTCCCGGGTGGGGATCTTCAGTCGTCTCCAAGTTCGGAACGATAGCCGTGAAGACCGGAAGCAGGGTTGGCGTGTTTCCATCGGCATCTTGGGCGATGCTCGTCGCTTTGCCGAGATCATTGGATTTCTTTCGGTCGACAAGCAGCAGCTCCTCCGTGAGCGCTGTCTCCTCGACGGGCGCGATGTGAGCGAGCTGACTTTGGACCTGGTGACCGAGATCGAAGATCTTGGTGAACACGAGGTTTTCGACATCCAGACTGAGAGCGGGACCTATCTCTCGAACCATGTGGTGGTCCACAACTGCTTCATCCAGAGCGTTGGGGATGACCTGGTCAATCCGGGCGGCATCATGGATCTGTGGGTGCGAGAGGCTCGGCTCTTCAAGTACGGATCGGGCACTGGCACCAACTTCTCAGGCCTTCGTGGTGCTGGCGAGCGTCTCTCGGGAGGCGGTGTCAGCTCCGGCGTGATGAGCTGGCTTCGCATCGGGGATCGGTCGGCGCAGGGCATCCAGTCCGGCGGCACGACGCGGCGTGCCGCGAAGATGGTGGTCCTCGATGATGACCATCCGGAGATCTGTGAGTTCGTCAACTGGAAGGTCACCGAGGAGAAGAAGGTCGCAGCGATGGTGGCGGGCTCGAGGGCCTGCGAGAAGTCGCTCAATGACATCGTTCGCGCCTGTCACTCGATGGAGGGTGAGGACCGCTTCGACCCGAAGAAGAACGAGCGTCTGGGGGATGCGGTTCTCGACGCTCGCGACCTCTTCGTGCCGGACTCGATGGTCTACCGAGCTATCGAGCTCGCCAAGCAGGGCGTCACGCGGATGGACTTCCCGATCTTGGACACCGACTGGCAGGGTGCTGCCTACGACACGGTGTCCGGGCAGCAGTCCAACAACTCTGTGTCTGTGACGCAGCGCTTCCTCCAGGCCGTCGAGACCAAGGACGACTGGACGCTGATTCGACGCACCGACGGCGGAGTTCACAAGACGATTCCGGCGGCATCGCTGTGGGCTGACCTGACCTACGCGGCGTGGGCCTGTGCGGACCCGGGTCTGCACTTCAACTCGACGATGAACGAGTGGCACACGTGCAGCAACGATGAGCCGATTCGGGCGACCAATCCATGCTCTGAGTATGTCTTCATCGACGACACGGCCTGCAATCTGGCCAGCCTCAACCTGGTGAAGTTCGAGGCTTACAACTCTCTTGGTTTCAGCCTTGAGACCTTTGTGCAGACCGTTCACCTCGTGACGACGGTGCTCGAGATCTCCGTCGGTATGAGTCAGCTTCCGAGCGCGGCGATTGCTCGCAAGACCTACGACTACCGCACGCTTGGACTCGGCTACGCGAACCTGGGAGCGCTACTGATGCGCCGAGGTCTTCCCTATGACAGCCCCGAGGCACGTGGTTTTGCAGGTGCTCTGACGGCGCTGATGACCGGGGAGGCCTACTGTCAGTCGGCTCGGATGGCTGAGTGTCTGGGTGCCTTCCCGCGCTTCGAAGCGAATCGTGAGCCGATGATGAAGGTGATGGGCAACCACCGAGCAGCTGCTCTCGGTTTCGAAGATGACTACAAGGAACTCTCCATCGAACCGCGCGGCCTGAAGTCTGGAGACACACACCCCGAGCTGTTGGTCGCGGCTGGCCTGGCTTGGAAGAAGGCCATCGAGCTCGGCTCCAAGCATGGCTACCGCAATGCCCAGGTCTCGGCGATCGCTCCCACTGGCACCATCTCCATCGAGATGGACTGCGATACGACGGGCGTCGAGCCGGACTTCGCGCTGGTGAAGTTCAAGTCGTTGGCTGGCGGCGGCGGGATGACGATCATCAACCAGTCGGTGCCAGTGGCTCTCCAGCGGCTCGGCTACAGCGCCGCTCAGATCGAGACCATTGTCCACTACATCAGCGGACACCGGAAGCTGTCGGAGGAGGTCAAGGGCTTCCTCACAGTGAAGGGCTTCACGGGTGAGATGATCGAACGGGTTGAGAACGCGCTCCGGATGGGTAGCCCCCACATCGCTCTGGCCATCAGTGAGATGCAGGTCGGCCGGTCGGACCTGCTTGAGTTCACCGAGCTCACGCCGGAAGATCTGTCCAAGGGCGTCGACTTGCTCACGCTGCTCGGCATGAACGCTGACAAGATCTCCGAGGCCAACCTCTACTCTGTCGGTGCGATGACCATCGAGGGAGCTCCAGGTCTCAAGGATGCTCACTTGCCAGTCTTCGACTGCGCGAACCGGTGTGGTCTCACAGGCAAGCGCTCCATCTCGGCACGTGGTCATGTCGACATGATGGGGGCGGTTCAGCCCTTCGTCTCGGGTGCCATCAGCAAGACGGTGAACATGCCACGAGATGCGACCCTCGAGGATGTTCGCAGCGTTTACCATCGAGCCTGGAAGGTCGGAGTCAAGGCCATCGCGCTGTACCGTGATGGCAGCAAGATGTCGCAGCCTCTGGGTTCACGACTGGCGGCCGAGCTCTTCGAGGGCTTGAAGAGGTCCGAGCCCGAAGTGTCTTCGCGGGATGTTGTTCATCAGGTCGCCGAGCGGATGGTGATTCGGTACATCTCCGAGCGCAGGAAGCTTCCCTTCAAGCGCAGTGGGTACACGCAGAAGGCGATCATCGGGGGCCACAAGGTGTTCCTTCGGACCGGTGAGTACGACGATGGTACCCTCGGGGAGCTGTTCATCGACACTCACAAGGAAGGAGCCGCGTTCCGCAGCTTGCTGGCTGCTTTTGCTATGGCCGTGTCCGTCGGCCTTCAGCACGGTGTCCCCCTCGAGAAGCTCGTCGACCTGTACACCTTCACCAAGTACGAGCCGAATGGTCCCGTGTTCGGCGATGCGCAGGTCAAGACCTGCACGTCGTTGCTCGACTGGGTCTTCCGGCACCTCGCTGTCAGCTACCTCGGTCGGGAGGATCTGGCGCACGTGAAGAGCGAAGACCTGGATCCGGACACTCTGGGTGAGCCGGAGCCGTCCTTCACCCACGAGAAGGACATGGGCAGTCTCCACCTCCTCGACGTGAACGATGTTCATCTTCACGACGACGACACCTCTGAAGTGGCCATCAAGCACACCTTTATGGCGACGACGTCGACTTCGGAGATGGTGACGACGATGTCGCCTTCTGAGATCGCAAGGGCTTCTGGGTATGAGGGGGATCCTTGTCCATCGTGTGGTCAGTTCATGCTTGTTCGCACGAACGGAAGCTGCACGAAGTGCACCAACTGCGGAGATTATGGGGGTTGCTCCTAGCACTTTTGCTAGGAGCGCCTCCTGTGGAGGAAGCAATGGATTCGAAGACCTGTACCTGCGGACGCTACCCTGGCGGAGATCTCTGCCCGACCCCCAGTCGTTGCGGCTTCGGCACCACGACTTCTTCTCGATCTATCGATCTGGACTGGTGTTCGGATGCTCCTTCGGTTACAGGCCACTACTGGCGCTTCGACATGGATGAGCCTCCGGCCTTTGGTGTCAATCCGAAGGTCGTCTTCTATGCTGGACCGATCCAGCCTCTCCACCATCGGAGCTCGCTGCGGTGGGCGGGTCCTTTCGTCTCTCCTTCTTTGCCTGCTGTGTCCAAGAAGGACTAAGATCAAGGCAGGAGGGGCCATGACGCCACAGCAGGCAGCGGCAGTCCTACGGCTGTCGAAGCCTTGGACTCTGGAGAGCGTCAAGAAGGCCTTCAAGAAGCGTGCTCGTGAGACGCATCCAGACCTGAAGGGCAATGACGACGACGGAGCTGCCTTCAAGGAAGCCAAGCTTGCGCTGGAGCGGCTCGAGAAGCACCTGAAGGGGGAAGACGACGACTACCCCGGGTTCTATGCCAACGAGCCTTCAGCGGCGCCTCAGGAGGAGGAAGAAGCTGGATCTGACCTCGAGGTGGGCTCCTGGTTCGATGTGGTTGGTGTCCGGTGTGCGAACCAGGTTCTCGATGCGAGGTTCCGGGCACAGCTCGTGCAGTTGAAGCACAAGACGCTCAATCGCTACGGGGAGGCTGTCCAGACACGCTGGTTGATGGCTGTGTACGCTCAGCCAGGAGTGAAGCTCGATTCCGAGCTCGTCGAGGTGGTGCTCCAAGAGAAGGGAGCTACCCATCCTTCGATCTTCGTCCGGAAGGTCGTCCAACGCTCCTACGACGTAAAGAACAGGGTCTCTGCCTTCTGGTTCGACCCCCTCGAGGAGCCGGTGATCTCCGAGGAGAACATCCGCGACCACAGGCACTACGACTACGAGCCCCCACGCTCCTATGGTGGATACTACTGGTGGGACGTCTACACCTACGCCAACTCTTGACGATCGCGATAGGTGGTTGTCCTGTGTGGAGGTTGCAGCGATGGACATCACGACGAAGCTTCTTTCTTGGCGATGGGGTCCCAGTGGTAAGCTGGGGCTCGGCGCCTTCCTTGGGCTTGTGGTCATCGTGCTTCCGAGCGTGATCTGCATGGGACTCGACATGCTGAAGGTCACGCGCCAGGTCGAGCCCCCTTACTTCTTCGGCGACTTCGTGCCGACCCATCATCAGGTCTGCGCGTCGGCCGAGGAGTTTCGTGTGCAGATCAACAAGGACACGCTCGAGCTCAATGAGCTGGGATGGCCGGCGTGGCCTGCAGAAGACGAACTCGTGGTGGTCGACTGCGGCACATCACATCTTCCGGCCCCCGTTGGGCATGCGCGCTGGCACCTGTGCACGGATCTACGCGAGGAGGGGGGTGAGGTGGGTCCTGGATGCACGGCGAAGTCGAAGGATGAGGCTCCTCCGGGAGGCATTGCGCGTGCTCAGATCGTGGATGGCAAGATCGTGGCTGTCGACATGTACATCTCTGGCGATGCTGCGGTCCCGAAGGACATTGTGGTGATCCATGAGGAGCTTCATGGACGAGGGCTTCTCATCGAGGACGAGGACGACGAGAAGACGAAGTACGTCGAGGGAGCTCACACCGAGAAGCCTGGTCACGTGATGACTGAGAGCCCGAGCGGCAAGGGGATGAAATGGCTGGATCGTCGACCTGGAGGAGATTGGCCCTATGGCTCTGCGGAGGAAGACATCAAGGAGGGCCCGGACCCGAAGGCGAGCTCGATTCTGAAGGACAGCCCGGAGAAGAGTCCGGCGGCGCAGTGAGCTACGATGAGGTCATGCCTCACGCCGAGGAGTCCATCATGCAGGTCACGTTGAATCGCTCGCTGAACGCCTACGTCTCGCCGGACACGTCGCAGTCGTCGATCAGCAGAATCTCTCCAGGGACCTACGACGTTCAAGAGGTCTTCGAGGACAGGAGCGGCGATGCGACGTACGTGGAGATCGTCCCGATGGGAGATCTTCGAGTCTGGATCTGCACCCGATGGTCCGACCATGTCTACGCAACGGTCGAGGCGCCTTTCACTGGATGGCCGCAGCTCGAGGGAGCCATCGACGAGGCCCTCCTCGTGCAGCGCATCCGGCAGTTTGCCGGTTTCCGCTACAGTCTGACCGATCCGCACTACCTCGACCAGCCGATCGAGGGAAGCAACGACTACAAGCTGGTGCCACCGAGGCAGAACAACTGCTGCGTGTTTGTCGAGGACCTGGTCATGGGCGCCTTCAGGGCAGCCGGCGTGAAGGTGCCCTGGACGAAGACGAGTCACAAGCAGGCGATGATCGCCTACTGGGACGACCTGTTCAGCCCGGTGACGGCCTATGTCGAGGCTGGCGTTGCTGTGCGTCTCGAGGACCCAAGGGCGCTTCCGGCTCCTTGGACGGTGTGTCAGGGGTGGGGCCCGACGTCGGGGCACACCTTCATGGTTCTCGACGTCCATCGGCCGACGAGGAAGGTCTGCACCATCGAGTCCAACAACGCCAAGGGGATGGATGGACCAGGGATGCGGGCCCTGGGAGACCTGGACTCCCTCTTGGATGGCCCACCCGAGAACTGGTGGGAGCGGGACGGGGTTCCTACCTGGGAGGAGCTACACAAGACCTACAGCAAGGGGATCGAGGGAGCCCGATTGAAGGTTACGAATCTTCGATGGGCCTCGTGTAGCACGCTCTTTTGATGCATTCCTGTTGACACGGAGCGTGTCAGCCTGCTAGGTTTTACCACAAAGGAGGTTTGCATGCGCATCCCCACTCTTCTCCTGATGGTTGCCTGTGGCTCGAGCGAGCCGGTTGCCGTTCAGGCGTTTCGGCTCGACCTCGACACCGACACGGGAACACTCGTTGTCGATGCTGATACCGACGCCGACGCTGACGCCGATACCGACACCGACACCGATACCGACACCGACATGGATACGGACGTCGAGACTGGAGCTACCGGTGACACGGGCTTTGTTGCCTGTGAGCCGGAGCGCTTGGTGGTTCAGACGGCAAGCTCGGTCGCGAACCCTGGTGCAACGGGGTTTGCCAGGTTCTCGGCCTGTGTCGATCCGGATGGTGAGTGGCGTGCTGTTCAGCAGTGGTGGTGGGGGGACATCAACGGCAGTGTGATGTGCATGTACACCTGGGAGACCGAGAGCACCAACCTGGTGGATGACTGCGAAGAGTGCGACTGGGCCTTCCAGTTCAACTGGGGGGTGCCCATCGAGGACGGCACCACGATGTGCTCGGAGGGTTGGTGGCATCCTTCCGAGCTCTACAACCCCACGGATGTCCGCATCGGTTTCGTCGAGGGTTGGATCAATCAAGATCCAGACATCCTCTGGGACATCGACGGTGACGGGGAGTGGGTTTCCGACGAGTCGCTCTACCACGGAGCTCAGTGGCCGTTCGGTCCGCTTCTCGATGCGAGCTTCGACGGAGAGGAGTGGCTCATCAACTACGACTTCGCCCAGGTCGACCCGTAGATCAGAACAGGTCTTCCCACTTGCTGAAGTCGTCCTCGAGGCCCTTGGTCTGATCTTCGGTCAGGAAGCCTGCTCGGTTGACGAGCTGCTTGGCTTCCTCGACAGCCTTCTCGGTGAGGGCATCGGTCAGCGGCACTTCGTGGCCCGCCCTGTATCCACACAGGGCTGGGTCGAGGCCAGAGGGAAGTTCGTGCTCGACCTCGTTGTCGGTCTCAGCGATGAGCTTGTCGAGAAGGTCCTCGGCCACCTCTCCATCTATCTCGTCGCCCCCGTTCTCGACGGAGGCGTCCGGGTTCTTGTCCTCGATCATCTCGAGCTCTTCGGTCGCTTCGACTTCTTCTTCTTCTTCGAGGATGAGCCGCTCGGACAGTGCGATGACGGCGTAGTTGAGGAACTCGTTGACGAGCTCGTTGATCTGCCCGATGGGTACGAGCATCGAGATGGACCGGTGGTAGTCCCCGCTGCGCTTGAGCAGGGCTCTTCGAAGGGAGACGAAGCGGAACTCGACCTGGTCCACGACGGTGGATGGACCGTGGACGACCAGGTCGTCGGTCTCCTCGTTCGTGTCGATGCGCTGGCGGAGTTCGACGGCATAGGCCGAGCTCACGACGTCGAGAAGAGCGGCATCCCATGCATGACGTCGCTTGTCGAGGAGCTTGCGCGCCTCGAGCATCACGTCGGCATCGGTGAGTCCGAGCTTCTTGAGCTTGCGGTTGGCGATCTTGCGCGCGGTCTGCCCCTCGGGGGTGTGGGGGGCATCGTTCGCGGTGGCGATCAGCTTCCGGATCTGGTCGAGCTTCTTGCTCACGACAGCCTGGTGACCTTGCTCTGCGTCTTCTGGGCTCGCTCGAAGAGCGCGTAGGCTTCGTGGAGCAGGCGCTGGTAGGACTTGTCGCCGTGCTTCATCTGCATGCGCGAGTAGTGGATGCTGACGAGGATCGACTGGAAGTACATGACGCCCTGCTGCTGCACGCCGATGGCGATCTGCTTGACCTGGTTGTCGTCGCAGGCTTCCCCAGCGGCGGCGAGGTTGTCGAGAGCGATGGCGAGGTTGGTCTGAACAGCGTGGGTGCGCTTCTCGAGGTTGGGAACCTGGATTCCCTTCTGGCTCTCGGCGAGGATGTAGGACTGGGTCTGGTTGTAGTCCTGCAGCGCCTTGTCGAGTGCCAGGCACGCCTGATGGACCTCAGGGTCTCGCTTGAGGATGGTCTCGACCTGCTCGGCAGTGATCTCGCCCTGAGGGGCAGCGTTCTCGTTGGACATGGGACACTCCATGGATGTGCATCTGACCATAGGTCGTGACACTGACTGTGTCAAGGCATGGCGCTCTCATCGAGGCCTTCGGGGAAGTCTTGAGGTTCTGGCGTCTCGCCGAACCAGGGGTCTTCGAGAGCCTCTCCGTCGCCAGGCATCCGGATGGCGTCGTGGCGCTGCGTCAGTCGCTCGACAGTCTCGAAGAGCTCGGGGTCGATCTGGAACACGGCGTTGTCGAAGATGGTGGTCTTCATGACGATGCCATTGGGATGCTCGGTGCGGATCTGCATTCGACATCCGCTCTTGGCATCGGACCGGTAGCGGGACAGCAGCTCGAACAGCTCGCTCATCCGTTCGCTGTCCTTCAGGTCGTCGGATGTGAGGTTGATTTCGATGCCCTTGGCCATCTTGATGCGCATCTCGGCGAGAGTCTGCAGGTTGGTGATGCGCAGGCGACCCTCGGCACCATCACGGTCCATGACGCCCTGTACGCGGACGCACATGCCCTTCACGACGTGGACCTTGTACTTCTCCCACTCGGCGGGCGGCAGAGCGACCTCGGTGATTCCAGCTCGGTCTGAGAGCGAGAAGAAGGTCATCTTGTCGCCCCGTCGCGTCTTGATGGTGTGAATCTTGATGATGACTCCCGCGAGGGTCACCGTGTTGTTCTTCTTGCAGTTCACCATGTCGGTGGTCAGCATAGTCTTTGCACGGCTCTCGACGTCGAGGAAGCGGTCGAGGGGATGACCGGAGAGCCAGATGCCGAGGGCGTCCGCCTCACGGTCCAGGCGCTCGGTGTAGGTCCAGCGCATGGGCTTGAGCTCGGCTTCCTGGATGGCTTGATGCTCTTCGTCGCGCTCTCCCATGGTCCGGTTGTCGAGCAGTCCGATCTGGTCTGGATCATCGCGCTTCTTCAGGAGGCTCTTGATCTTGGGCCGTTCCAGCATCCACCAGGTCTCGAAACGGTCGGGATGGAGCTCGTCGAGAGCTCCTGAGCAGATGAGCGCCTGCATCACGGTCTTGTTGGCGGTGGTGCGCACGGCAATGTCGTCGAGGGAGGTGAAGGGGCGTTGTTGCCGTGCTTCGAGGATGGACTCGAGAGCGGAACCGCCGATCCCCTTCACGGCTTCGAGGCCGTACCGAATGGCCTCTCTGTCGGGGGCGGCCGGGTGCGTCTCGACCCGGAAGCGACGACCGCTCTTGTTGACGTCTGGCGGCAACACGGGGATGCCGGCCTGGATGCAGTCGCTGGTGTAGGCGACAAGCTTTTCGCGCTTGGAAGCTTCGAAGCTCATTGCGGCCGCCATCAGGTGGGCTCGGTAGTGGGCCTTCATCCATGCGGTGGCGTAGGTGATGATTCCGTAGGCTGCACTGTGGCTCTTGTTGAATCCATACCCAGCGAATTTGTCGATGAGGTCGAAGATGTAGGTGGCCTTGTCCTCGTCAATGTCATTGGTTCTGGCGCAGCCCTCGACGAACTTCTTGCGTTGCTTGTCCATCTCGGCCTGTTTCTTCTTGCCCATGGCTCGACGCAGTAGGTCAGCCTCGCCCAGATCGAAGCCGGCGAGCACCTGAGCGGCCTTCATCACCTGCTCCTGGAAGACGAAGACGCCGTAGGTGGGCTCGAGCACTTCTTTGAGGAGAGGATGGGGGTAGCGTGGCTTCTCGCGGCCGTGCTTGCACTCGACGTACTGATCGACCATCCCACCTTCGAGAGGTCCAGGACGGTAGAGAGCAGAGATGGCGACGATGTCGTCCATGTGGTTGGTCTGCATGCGTCGACAGAGGTTCTGCATGCCGTCGCTCTCGAGCTGGAAGAGACCGAGGGTGTCGCCGGCTGCCAGGAGCTCGAACACCTTGGCGTCATCGAAGAGGGGCTGGATGGGCTCGGGGCTCTTGCCGGTCTTGGCCTGGACGGAGGCACGAGCTTCATCGATGATGTCGAGAGTCTTCAGTCCGAGGAAGTCGAACTTGACGAGCCCCATCTTCTCGGAGGCGTTCATCTCGAGGCCGGTGGTGGACTTCCATCGGCCGTCGGAACCCTGGACGTAGTGGGTGGGGATGAAGTGGGAGATCTCCTTGCTCGTGATGATGACGCCGGCTGCATGGATTCCCGTCTGACGGGGGCGGCGTTCGATCTGCGTGGCGAAGGAGGCGACGGTCCGGAACTTGCTGTCGTACTCGAACATGTTGGAGAGGAGCGGGCTGTCTTGGATGGAGGCCTCGAGCTTGGCCTTTGGGTCTTCGGGGATCTGTTTGCTCCACCGGTCGGCATCGAGGAAGTGCACGCCACATGCCCTGGCGCAGTCCTTGAGCGTGGCCTTGGCCTTCATGGTGCCGATGGTCAAGATCTGCCCGACACACTCGTCGCCGTACTTGTCCTGGACGTGGGTGATGACCTCTTCGCGTCGCTCTTGCTCGAAGTCGACGTCGATGTCGGGCATCGACACGCGGCGCGGGTTGAGGAATCGCTCGAACATGAGCCCGAACTGGCGAGGGTTGACGTCGGTGATCCGCATCGCCCACACGGCGACGGACCCGGCTGCACTTCCCCGGCCTGGACCGACGGAGATGCCATTGTCCTTCGCCCAGTTGATGAACTCGGCCACGATGAGGTGATAGGCCGGGAACTTCATCCTCTGGATGACTTCGAGTTCCATCCGCAGGGCTTCGAAGTACTCCTCACGGGTTCCGAACTGGAAGTAGGCTTCTTCCTCTTCAAGGCGCACCTCGAGGCCGGTGTGGGTGTACCAGGAGAAGTAGCTGTCGACGATGTCCCAGCCATCTGGATCTGAGGCTGGAGGGGCGCATGGACGTCCATCGAAGGCACCAGGTGGAGGGAAGCTGTCGACGAGCCAGTTCCACTGCTCTTGGCGCGTCGTGCACTCGGGAGGCGGCGTGCTGTTGGGCAGGAAGGTGCCCCCCAGGTCAGGCACGTACTGGCAACGCTCCGCGACTTCCATGGATCGCTCGATGGATGTGGCATCGAAGAGCTGCCGCATCTCTTCAGCGTCCTTGACGTAGGCTTGGTCGGTGGCATGGACGAAGGGGCTGTCGGTGTCGAAGGGGTTGTGTCCGACGGCGATGCTGCGGAGCACGTTGTACATCGGTGCATTGAAGCACTCGGTGTAGCGGCAGCTGTTGGTGGCGATGGTGGGTAGGTTTCGGATCTTGGCGGCTTGCTGGACACGAGCGTTTCGGCCCTCGTCCTCGTCGAGACCCCAGTCGATGAGCTCGAGGTACAGGCTTCCCTCGAAGGCGTGCATGAGCTGATTGATGGCGATGTCGAGCTCGTTGTTGTCGAGCATCCCGAAGGGGCCATGTTCACCCGAGGTGAGGCAGATCAAGCCCTCGGACATCTCGGCGAGCTGCTCGGGAGAGATGACGGGGGCGTAGTGGCGCTGACGATGGGCCTTCGAGATCAGCGCACAGAGGTTGCGGTAGCCGACCTCGTTTTCGATGAGCAGCACGAGGTGGTAGTGGGGCGTGAGGTTGCCCGTAGGCTCCGGCTTAGGAGGTTCTTCAGCGGAGGAGCTGGTCATCCCGAATAGCGAGAGCTGATCGAGAACAACCTTGGCCTTCTTCGTCTTCTTGGGCTGGGCTGGGATCGCCATCTCCGGGTGACCAATCCACAGCTCACAGCCGAAGACGGGATGTACCCCTTCGTCCTTGGCGGCGTTGTAGAACTCGACGAGGCCGCATAGATTCGCCGAGTCGGTCATTGCAACCGACGACATGCCTGCCTTCTTCGTGGCGTCGACAAGCTCCTTGGGGCTCATGGCGCCGTCGAGGAAGGTGAAGTGTGTTCGGTTGTGGAGGTGAACGAAGCTCATGGACTGGCATTGTAATGCCACAGTCCGTGTCACGCCAGTGTCTCGTCCTGTGTCGCGCCAGCGTCGTTCTGTATTCTCTACGGGGCCGGCACCGCTCCCTGGGAGAAGACCAGCACGACCTTCCCGGGAGTCATGGATACAGGCTTGGAGGTAACCGAGACGTTGTTCATCCCTGCGGCCTGCAGCGCCCATCCGGCGCTCTTCTGGATGAAGCCGTGGGGGTCGTGCGCATCGATGCTCAGCTGGGCGTACTTGGCGCCACGAGGGTCTTGACCTCCACGCACGTCGTAGGAGCTGATGTAGGGGAAGGCGTTCTTGACCCGGGCCATGAAGCTCTGCACAGCGGCATCGACGCTCGGAGGAATGGTGGTCTCTGGAGCGTTGGGGTCGGCGACGAACAGAGGCTCGTCGTCGAACTCTGGGATGTTGTTCGGGTCGAAAGGATCTTCGCCGAACATGTCGGTGGCGACGATGTCACCCAAGTCCTTCGAGTTCGGTGCGATTCCAGTTCGGCGTCCGTAGCCGGGAACGCCTCCGTAGCGATGCTGGTACATGGCGTTGACAGCGCTCATTGTGTCCTCTTCAGCAGCGCAGTGCACTGACGTTGGAAGGTCTGGTAGATCATGCGAGACCGGCCTGCTTGCGGATCAGCTGATCACGCTTGGCACCGAGATGCTGCAGCGTCTGGTATTCGGAGCTTCCGGGCTGGAGCCCAGCAGCCTGGAGGATAGCGAAGGCCTGGTTCTCGAGAGCGCTGACTTGAGGGCTGTTGGGGGGAACGCCTTGCTTGATGAGGGCGTCGCGCTGGCTGTTGAGGGAGATCAGCTTCGGTCCCTTCGTGGCGACGGCCCACCCGAGGATGCGCTTGACGATCTTCATGACCTGGGTGTTGATGGCCTCGATCCTGGCGCTGATCGGATCGGCACCGTACTGCACGCCGTGCCAGGCTGCTTCCCAAGATCCGGGCTCGGCGCCGTATCCTTGGACCATCTCGGCTCGGGAGAGGGTTGCGCCGTATCCCTCGACCATATCGGCCCGAGAGAGCGATCCAAAGCCTTCTGGGCCACCATGTGGCTTGGGGGCTTGGGCGGGAGGTGGAGCCTCCTCGCGATCCGCCCAGATGGCGGCGAGGAGAAGGGCGACGGGAAGTGCGTACATGAGGACACCGTGATGCTGCCTTGGCAGTATATCGGGTCAGCGGCGACTCTTCATGGATGTGCTTCGTAGTCGAGCAGTCGAATCCTTCCCTGGTGGATGCCCCAGTTGAAGTAGGGGACGTCTCGGGCTCTGGATCGTCCCTGGAACAGGAGGTCTCCCCACTTCTGATTTCGCTGGCGGAAGCGTCGATCAAGCGCGTCGGGAAGTTCGAGTCCGAGGGGCTTTGCGTAGTCCATGAGGATGAAGTGTTCGTTCCCAGCGTGGATGGGGACGAGGAAGTCGAGGACTTGCCGGTCGGACTGGGCGCTGTTCCAGGTCTCGAGCTCGGCGAGGTTGGAGGCTCGGCCGTCAGGGTCAAGGGCGAGCTTGAGGACGCGGCCGTCGGGGATGCGAACAGCGATGCGGTTCGTCCCGGTGTCGAGCCATCGGGTGTTCGTAGTGGTGTTCCACCACTCGATGACCTCGTCGGGCACCGACCAGTCGGCGAGGTAGAAGTCCTGGTCAGGATCGAGCTGCTCTCCATGGGCCTGGACGATGCGCTGCTTGAGCTGCTCGAGGTGCTGAAGCGCCAGGTCGAGCCCAGATGTTCTGGGGGGCTCTTCGGCTTGATCTGCAGCGACGGCGCCGATGAGGGTGGCGATGGCGATGACTTCGAGCATTCGAGACCCTAACCTGGGGGCTGGATGGGGCGGATCAAGTCCGGCGCGACCTTCCGTGTTGGCCAGAGACAGCGCAGCTCGGTGGTGCTGATGCGCAAGACCTCGCGTCCTCGAAAACGTTGGGCTTCCGTATCGGCCTCTTCGAGTTCCTCGAAACGCTGGGTGTAGCTCCCCACGTTGCGGAGCTCGTGGATCTGCGTGACGACCATGGGTCGCCATTGGCCGTCTCGCCAGTCCTTCCATTCGAAGACATCTCCGGGTCGCAAGATCATGGATGCCTCGAGGCTGGATGCGGGAAACCAAGGTCTCCCGCATCGTCTCACGCGTCAGGGGACGAAGGGGTGCTCTTCGTGGTCGCCCTGGTCTTCGACGACGACTTCGAGCACGGAGAAGAGTCCATCGGTAGGGGCCGTCCACAGTGCGTGGTTCACGACGAAGAGGCGTCGATGATGGAAGGCGAGTCCGGCGGGCTGAGCGAAGGGGATAGAGCTTCCGTTGGGGCCGCTGATCCGGTAGCGCTCTGCGACCTCGAGGGTGGCGGCTTCGGGGTCTTCGATGTCCAGGACGCTCACGGCGTTGTGGCCGGCGAGGGTGACGTAGAGATCACCCCGGCGCGTGAAGGCGATCTCATCGGCGTAGGCACCGACATCGTAGGTCCAGACCGTCTGCAGGTCGGACATCGAAGGCGTGTCGACGTAGGGGATCCGGAAGATCTTGCCGGGGCTCGGGATCTCGAACTCACTGGTGGCATCACCGCCGGTGTAGGCGAGGTACACCCACTCTCGATCGGGAGAGAAGCGGAGGCCGTTGGCGCCAAGCTGCGAGGCTCCGAGGGGAGCGAGCTCCATGTTGGGTCCATACCAGACCTCGGGAACCCCGCCACCGGCCGGTACCTTCCAGATCAAGGCCTGCAGGGAGTCCGACACCAGCAGGTTGCCGTCTTCGTCGAAGGCCATGGAGTTGGGGAGGGGAGGGATCGTCCCAGAGCCATCGGGGAGGGGGAGTCCCAGAGAAGGCCATGCCGTGGCGTAGGTCTCCTGGGTCCAGGTGTTGCCGGCCTTGGAGAACTTGAGGATGCCGAAGTTGGTCGATCCGACAGCGATCGCGTAGAGATGACCCTGGGAATCGACAGCGAGTCCAGACAGGGCATGTTCAGCCTCGAGCGCCTCGCCTTGGACGGTGATCTGCTCTTCGAGGTTGCCGTTGCCCTGGTTGTAGACGTAGATCTGGCTCGGTCCGGTTCCGGCGGTACCGAACCGAGACGGCGTCGTCACGTAGACGTGGCCCCGATCGATGACGATGGCTTCGGGGTAGCCAGGCTCTTCGGGCACGACGGCGAACACCGATCCATCACCGACCTGTGGGCAGGTCGCGAATGCAGAGACGATGAGAGTGAAAATCAACAGCAACATGAGGCCTCCTTGCCTGTATGTTTCAGACCCCAGATGACGCGCTGGAGGAGACCGTGCAACCATGGTAGATCCTCGGATGGAGACAGCTGGAGAATCGATGAAGACGCTCGGGCGATTGGTTCGGGAGATCACCGGAAAAGAACTGTCTTCTGTGCGTGTGGATGACTGGTTCTACCAGTATGCCCAGACCATCGAAGTGCCGACAGGTCCAGGCCGGAAGGAGTCGGTGATCCACGAGGTCTGCCACTGGATCGTCGCCGAGGACTGGCAGCGGACCTCCGAGCACAACCTCGGATATGGCCACAGCAGCGACGGGGAGGCAGATCGAGATCCACGCTGCACGCCGGCCATGATGGAGCACCAGGAGCGCTTGACGTGCCATTTGCAGCGAATGCTCTACCAGTTCGCGGGACGTACTTCTCCGTCGAGCTCACCTTCGTGCCGAGGTTCGAGGGTGACCTACGTGATGAGTCCTGAAGACATCGAGCTCGTGCTTGAGAGGGCTGGACAGGTTGGATGGGGACCGCTGCTGGATCTGGTCCGAGCGCGCCGCTGACTCATTCGTCGGTTGGGTAGGCCTTCAGGTGCTCCTTGACCACTTGGATCAGACTCAGGCAGCCAGGGCAGTTGACTGGCTCATCGGTCTCATCCCATCGAGTGTACGTATCGATGTATCCACAGAGGGTTTCCCAGCCAAGAACGCCAACATGAGGCCCATGCACCCACTTGTCGTCCCGTGCCGCGTGTATGTTGGTCTGCTTGGGGTTGGCCCGTCGATTCTTCATTTCAGCGGTTCTTTCGGCGTGAACGCTTGGCGATCTTGTGCTTGATCTTGCGGCGCTTCCGAAGGGCTTTTCGGCTTCCGTCCGCTGTGTTCTCTTCGTGGTTCAGGCGTGCGGCGCGAGCACTGTTCATGCGCATGGCTGGAGGAGTGCTGTGTGTCGAGCCGAAGCGCATGTAGCGTCCGGTCCACGGGTTCCACCAGGTGTTGTTCTTGGTCTGCATCAGCGTCCGCTCGACATGGTGAGGGTGGCTGCCTTGAAGAGCGCATCCTGTGCCCGAATAGGCTTCATGTGAAGGCCTTGCAGGTGCATCGGGGGAAGGGTGGGGTGGATGCCGTCGAGAGCCCGGTTGATGTCTTCGGACAAGTCGAGGTCGACGCCGAACATGCGGGCTTCCTCGAGGACGGTGTTCGACAGCTCAGTGCTGAGCACGGCCCGTCGGTAGTCGGACCCGCGAACGAAGAATCCGCCATTGGGGGGGAGCTCGAGGATGTGGATGACTTGATGGTCTTCGACGTACTCGGCACCCACCATGTGGGCCCGTCCATCCTCCACGAGGAGGCTACAGAAGGCGCAGACAGTGCCGGGCGCGTCGTAGTTGGGGGTCTCGAGCTGAAGGGACATGGGAGGGTCATCTGGAATGAAGAGTACGACATCGAGGTAGGTGCCATCAGCAAGCTCCCCGGTGTGGGTCGGGTCCATGTACCCGAGCATGTAGTTCCAGATCTTGGTCCCCTGCAGCGTGCTTTCCATCCTTCCCTCCAATCCTGTCTCTCAGGTATACACGGTGACACGGAGCGTGTCAAACGATCGGGGGGCGGTGGTACGGGCTGATTCTATCAGATGGGAGACTCTCCGACGAGCTGCTCGATCTCGGACCAGTCGACGTGGCGGCCTTTCAGGCGGCTTGCGGAGCGGGTGATCTTGCTCTGGATGCGTCGGGCGCGTCCGGTGTCTCCGACGGTCTTGGCTCGCTTGTAGCGGCGCACCAGGCGTGCCAGGCGGCGCTCTCCGCCAGCCGATCGAATGAGCGACTGGGTACCCATCGAGGTGACGGTACCTACCGATGAGGCGATGATCGTGTTGACGATGAGGTCGAGGATCCCGAACTGCTCGTTGGCGCCATACTCGATGAATTCGCCTCGACTCACCAGCGTGCGCAGAGCCTCGGCCATCGGATGGAGTGCCTCTTCCCGAGTGGGCGGCATCCCTTCCTTTGGGTAGAAGACGACCGCACAGACTCCCACCGAGCCGAGCTTCGGGTGGGACCAGCGAGCCGGGTAGGCCACCATTCCGACCTCGTAGCTCTCGGCAAGTGTGCTGGCGATGCGCTTCAGGTAGGCAGGGTCGGGCAATGCCTTGTGCAGCCGTTGGTCGCAGGGCATCACGATGGAGGACCAGCCACGCTGGTGGTTGGTGAGCGTGCGCCGGGCGATGGAGGCCATCGCACTGGCCATGCGTGCATCGCTCTGGGCCGCGATCTCGTCGACGTAGGCGTCCATCACCTCACGGATGTCGACGGCCTCCTGTGGCGTTGGGAGAGCGACGTGAGGAGGTACTTGCTCAGGATGCGTGGCCGGTGGAGGGGCTACTGGCTGCTGGGGGAGCCGAGTCACTTCGTGGTCACCCGTGTCGATGGCACTGATGGCGGCCATTGCACCGAGGCTTCCGATCAAGATGGGGAGGAACATGGCGACGTCCTTCAATGCTGCTGGTCCACAGCATAACGGAGGGGGGTCCGTCGCCCTACTCCTCGAAGAGGTGGAAGACCGTCACGGCGTTGGCCAGCAGGTGCCGGACGGTCTTCACGTCGCTGATCTGCTTCTTCGCAACGTCGATGAACTTCGCGATCTCATCGTCCCCGAAGACGAAGGAGCCAGGTTCCTCCATCCGGTAGGTGATGTGCTTGCAGGCATCCTCGAGGAGTCGATCGGTGGCGCAGATGACGCTCTTGCTGTAGCCGGCCTCGGGAGCTTCCTGGAACATCCGATCGATGCGTTCGTGGTCCCATTCCTTCAGCCCGATCTCGGCCCGGACCGATGAAGCGATGGGGGTAGCGGCCTTGGTAGCGGCCTGAATCGCGGCGCAGATCTGCTTGCGTTCGTGGTCGGTGAAGTGGATGCGGAGCTCGGCGTTCACAGTTCCTCCAGGAGGCTTTTTTCGATGGTGGTGAGGGTGTTGGCGATCTGCTCGAAGCCTTCGCTTCGCATCCTGCGAGCGAGGCTGTCTGCCTCGGAAGCGAGATCTCGGAGCACCTTCTTCCTATCGGATAGGATGCCCGTGAGGACAATGTCTTCCTGCGTTGGCTCGAAGGGTCTGGCATTCCGACAGACGTCGCAGGTGTAGACCTCTTGTCCTTCCTGAAATCCGAGGGATTCTCGACACCTGGGGCACCGAACGCTCTTGCTGACGGAACAGTCGGGGCGCTGCGTGACGAGGTTGAAGATTCGCTTCGACTCGTCAGGGAGTAGTCCGAACTCCTGCTTGATGGCGACAAATGTGAAGTTTGTTGGGCGCCCCCGAGACATCTTCAACCGGCTGTAGGCGAAGTGGTCCGCGAGCCGCTTCTCGATCTTCTCGGCGGCGCGTTCTTCGTTGTACGTTGGCGGTGTTTCCTTGCTCATCATGCTGCCTCCTCGGCGTTCTGAGCCTCACGGCGTGCGCGTACCTCGGCGAGCTTCTTTTTGAGCGTGTCGCTGATGTCGAGCTCGCGTACGAGGCGCTTGGTCTTGTTGGTCAGCCCCTTCTCCCACCGGATCTTCTCCACCGTGGGCGCCTTGTCTTCACGCGGTCGGCTACTCCGGTTCCACGATTCGGGCTTGGTGACGCGGGTAGGAGTCCATCCGGCGGCACGCAGGCTGTGGCCGCTCTCTTCGAGGGCCAGGGTGTAGGTGATCAGACGGTCGTAGCCGAGCGGCCGTGCCTGCTTGCAGGCCGCTGCATACAGCTTCGTCGAGGCGTTCTTTCGCAGCTCGGGATGCCCCCAGGTGGCGACCCGAGTGACCTCGAGGGTGTGCGGCTGGGCCTCCTGGAGCTTGCGGGAGCCGGGACGCCCGACCACGGCGACGGCGACCTCCACAGGGCCATTGAACAGCGCGAGTCCGAACTTGTAGCTCGTTGGAGCGTTGTGGTGGCGGTGCTTGTCGTCGACCCGTGCGAACACGTGGTCGCGCCATCCCTTGGGACTCTTGGCCGCGTGGTTGCCGTGCTTGTCGTCTCGGTCGGTGCGCACGGCGGTGGGGTTGCGCAGGGAGAGCCGACAGACGACCTCGGCACCGGGACCGTCGTGAACTTCCAGGACGTCGTACTCGGGGGCGATCTGCTTCACCACGTCGACGACGGACACCCCGTAGGCCTCGGTGAAGCCCCATCGGATCACCGCCTCGTGCTGGGCCTCACAGCACCCGCGCCAGGTCAGGTAGGCATCTCCTTCGTCGGGGTGGAATCCGATATCACAGCCGTACAGGGTCAGATCGTCGGTGATCCAGTGAGTGCCACAGCAGGGGCAGCGCGCAGGGTCTCCATTGTCCTCATCCACGTCCAGATCCACACCGTTGTCGGCGAGCTCGGGGGCTCGAGGGATGGCCTTGGCGGTCGCCTCGACCTTGGCTTCGGCCTTGCGCTCCTTGCGGATGGCCTGGATGGCCTCGCAGCCCCGGGCGTACTCCTTGTCGAGGACAGCCTGCACCGTGGCGGTCGGGTGCTTGGCGCGCCAGTTGTCGACGAACTGCTGCAGCGGCTTGCGTCCGGTGACGAACATCTTGTCGTTCTTGGCCAGCGCAGCGTTCTCGTAGGCAACGAGTTCATCGAAGCGCTCAGGTTGCGTCTGTTGCAGTGCCCAGAATCAGCTCGCGGGCTGGAAGGGGCACCCGTAGCAGCCGCTCTTGCGGACATGTCCGAGGCCGTGACGCTCGAGGATGGGCTGCTCGCTGGCCTTGTCGATGCCCATCTCGACGAGAGGGAAGCGTTCGGTGACGAACTTGGGGGCGTTCTTCGGGGTCTTGATGCGGCTCGCCTCGTCGGCTGCGTAGCCGATGAGGGTGATGTGCGGGACGGTCTCTCCGTTGCGGACCGCTGCACTCCACTGACGGTTTTTCTTGCCGAATCGCTCGATGGACAGGTCGTTGATGAGGCGCCGGATGGGCTGGATCTTGTGGTTGTCGGTGCAGTCGCCCTTTCCGAGGCTCACGACGGTCTGGCGGGACTTGTAGTCTTCGAAGATCTGAGCCCTGAGGTGGTAGCCGCCCTCGTTGGCCTTCTCTTCGAGGGTCGTCCAGCGGTTGTGGATCCAGGCTCTCTCCTTGGTCTGCTCCCAGGTCTGGCAGAGCTCGGCGTCGGGCTTGCGCAGCATGAAGAAGCGGATGCCGTGGTCGTAGCAGATGTCGCGCACGTCCTCGAGCAGCGCCATCGTGTGCGGCCACTCGGCACCGGTGTCGCTGAAGACGACGGCATCAACATCCTCGGGTCCGATCTTGCGTCCCTGGGCGATGAGCTCACCTTCGACCAACAGACACAGCATGGTCAGGGAGTCGCGGCCGAGGCCACAATTCAAGGTCACGATGCGCTGGTCGTTGAAGCGGGTCATCTGCACGTACTCACGGGGTGATGCTGCGTGCAGATGTTCTACCGCGTGACACGGGCTGTGTCAACGACCAAAGTTACTTTGGTCTCAGATCTTGGATCAGGCCGGCAGCGTGAAGCCGGTGAGGGTCGTGTAGAAGACGTAGCAGGTGACATCGAAGTTCGTGAGTGTGTTGAGAACGACCGCACCTGCATCGAGGAGGATGTAG
>Ga0070729_10001036_pt1 | contig 47212 bp, 37 predicted proteins | sample tdDd472_FD_66725 | JGI IMG/M metagenome (GOLD analysis project Ga0070729, IMG submission 66725) | Marine sediment microbial communities from the Atlantic coast under amendment with organic carbon and nitrate - tdDd47.2 | ecosystem: Environmental > Aquatic > Marine > Coastal > Sediment | place... | reverse complement strand
TTAAAGTATTGGTCCTGGAAAAAGACATCTACCCCTAATTCAACTACTCCAAATAAAGAAAAGGAAGATAATAACAGAGTTAATAAAAATTTTTTCATAAATCGTATTTTAATTTTATATTATTTGTTATAGTAAAATAAAAAACGCTAGTCTATGAGTCACAATAAATCTCACTCTCCAAATATCGCTGCCGCCCAAAAGCTCTTAGCAGAGGTCCATAAATCACCTTTGTCATTAGAGGAACGAAAGAAGCTCTCTATCAAACTCGCAGCTCTTATCATTGAGGAAGCAGAAAGAATTCATACTCCCTCTGAGAGAAAAAGGCAAGCCGAACTCGATCGGATGATGAAGGATCCGATGGGAAAAGCATTCACCACCGCTATGACCGATCAGTGCTTCCGAACAAAAAGTAAAAAGCGAATCGCGGATCAGATGGTTTTCCTCCTTAAAAAGTATGGTATACCGAGGTTTTTGTCTCTCGGCAAGCGATTTCAGCTGTATGCGTTTAAGAAGCTCGGGAAGAGTTTTTATTCCATCCTTGTACCTCTTGCAATCTATTTTTTAAGACGGCAAACAAAAGAAGTGATCATTCCTGGCGAAAAATGGGCACTTTCGAAGCATATTAGAAAAAGACGACGCGAAGGGATTCGACTAAACCTGAACCACCTTGGCGAAGCTATTCTGGGAGAGGAAGAAGCGAGACGACGACTGAATGTGTACCTTCACGACTTAGAACAAGATGATATCGATTATGTTTCGATCAAGGTATCGACTATTTATTCCCAAATAAACCTGATCGGATATGAGAAGACAATCGAGCATGTCTCTCTACGTCTACGTGAGTTGTATCGAGCAGCAATGAACCACAGGGTTCATAAGTTCGTGAACCTCGATATGGAGGAGTATAAAGACCTCTTCCTTACTAAAGATGTGTTCATGAAGGTGTTATCAGAAGACGAGTTTATGCCACTTTCCGGCGGGATTGTACTGCAAGCGTACCTTCCCGATTCGTATCAAATGCTGAAGGAACTTACCGAGTGGGCGATCGATCGAGTTGAGAAGGGCGGCGCTCCAATAAAGGTTCGGATTGTTAAAGGCGCTAATATGTGTATGGAGCAACATGAAGCATCCGCGAAAGGATGGGAACAGGCTCCATATTATTCGAAGGTTGAAACGGATGCGAATTATAAGAGAATGGTAATGTATGCTCTCGAGAAGAAGCATGCGAAAGCTGTGAATATTGGAATCGCCTCACATAATATTTTTGACATTGCGTTTGCTCTTTTACTCCGCTCTGAAAATGGAGTAGAGCGAGAAGTTTCTTTTGAAATGCTTGAGGGAATGGCCGATCATATGCGCCGCGTTGTCCATGAATTAGCTGGCGATATCCTGCTTTATTGCGCTGTTGCAACGAAGGCAGATTTCCAAAGTGCAATCGCCTACCTTATTCGAAGACTCGATGAGAATACGGGAATTGATAACTTTTTAGCACACAGCTTTGGCATGAAAAAAGACTCCCCAGAATGGATGGGACAAGTCGAGATTTTTTCAAAGTCCTGCGATATGGCAAAAGATGTACGGGCACTGCCAAACCGCACGCAGAATAGAAATGAACCGCCAAAACATTTACCTTTAGATGCGCCATTTACCAATGAAGCCGATACTGATTTCTCTCTCCCTCACAACAGAAAGTGGGTACAGCGAATCATCAAGGAGTATAAAGAGAAAACCTTCGGCGAGCTTCCCGTTGTTATTGATGGGGAGGAGATCTTAAACCCTTCCAAGAAGGGATTTGATCCTTCTGTTCCCTCAAAGACCTTGTATACGTACACGCTGGCCGACTGGGCACAGGTTGATAAAGCACTTGATGTTGCAGAGAAGGCTCGTAAGGAATGGGCTGTTACACCGTTGCAAAAGCGATGTGAGATTATCTCGAATGCAGCCAAGAAATTGCGAGAAAATCGAGGCGAGCTGATCGGCATCATGATTGCTGATGGCGGGAAAAATCCAGTTGAAGCAGATGTTGAGATTTCAGAGGCTATTGATTTCTGTGAGTATTATATCCGTTCTCTGAAGGAATTACACAGTCATACAGATTTGGCGTGGGGAGCAAAAGGAACGATTTTAGTAACACCTCCTTGGAATTTCCCATGTGCGATTCCTCTTGGCGGTGTGGTTGCTGGACTGTTGACTGGTAACACCGTTCTCTTTAAGCCAGCTGGAGAAACTGCGCTTGTAGGATATGAGCTCGCAACGATTTTATGGAATGCAGGCATTCCGAAAAAAGTACTACAGTTTATTCAGTGTGAAGATGACCCTACCGGCTCACGCTTGATCCAAGATGCACGTGTTTCGACGGTTATCCTAACGGGAGCAACCTCAACAGCTGAACTGTTTATGAAGATGCGCCCTTCACTTCACCTCTGCGCTGAGACAGGCGGAAAAAATTCGACTATTATCTCAGCACTGGCAGACAGAGACCTCGCGATTAAGGAACTTATTCATTCAGCGTTTGGACATGCCGGTCAAAAATGTAGCGCTACCTCTCTCTTAATTTTAGAGAAAGAAGTCTATGATGATACTGAGTTTTTCAGACAGCTTAGGGATGCTGCAGCAAGTGTTAAGGTTGGTCCAGCTTGGGATCCAAAAAGCAAGGTAACTCCTCTCATTCATCCACCCGGGGACACGCTTCAAAGAGGGCTTACCACCCTTGATGAAGGAGAAGAATGGGTACTTGAACCGAAACAAGACCCTGATAATCCAAATTTATGGAGCCCAGGAATTAAGAAAGGAGTACAACCAGGAAGTTTTTCTCACAGAAACGAATTTTTTGGCCCAGTGTTATCTGTCTTGCGAGCCGAAGACCTCCTCGAGGGACTACATATCGCAAATGATGTTGAATACGGTTTAACAAGCGGTCTTCAATCGCTCGATGAACGAGAACAGAAGAAATGGCAAAAAACAATTGTAGCCGGAAACCTCTACATCAATAGAGGGACAACTGGTGCAATCGTGCAGAGGCAAGCGTTTGGCGGAACTAAGAAAAGTTGTTTTGGACATGGGTCAAAGGCTGGAGGCCCAAACTACCTGTCTCAGTTTATGATCGCACAACAAATTGAGCCACCTCAGCACAAAGAACCGGTAAACGAGTTTGTAAACATCTTAACGAAAGCGTTGGATAAGATCGAGTTATCTCAGGATGAGCTTGGCCTCTTTTTCGCCTCAGTTGGAAACTATTCGTATTGGATGAACCGTTTCAAACACCCAGAGGATAAATCTCGGATTATCGGGCAAGACAACTTGTTTTCGTATACAGACCACAAGCATATGTACTTCAGAATCACAAAAGATGCTCGTCCGATCGATTACCTACGCGTTTTTGCTGCAGCGCTAACGACTGGGACCTCTTTAAACGTTTCATGGGAAAAGATGCCTCAAGGAATCAAATGGCGCACGCTTTTACCAACTTTTGCCATTATTGAAGAATCTGATGAAGAGTTTATTGAATCGATTAGAAGTGGACGTATGAAACGAATTCGAATGGTCAGCAAACCCTCCGATCGAATCATTAAGGAGGCGGCTCAGGTGAGCGCGTATGTTGATTCAGAGCACGTTCTTGCAAATGGACGAATCGAATTACTTCATTATATGAGAGAAGTAAGTCTTTCGGTTGATTACCACCGATACGGCAATCTTGGAACAAGAGAAAAAGAGAAACGAGCTCCCCTTATTCACCCCGATGGTTGATTGTGTTAAAAGGCATTTGGATGATACCATCCTTGAGCTATGATACAACTCGCATTAAATGACGCCCAACTAGAAGCTGTTCACCATATCGAAGGCCCAATGCTCGTTCTCGCAGGTGCCGGATCTGGAAAAACAAGGATTGTGACAGCCCGAATTGCACACCTCATTGACATTGGTGTTCCCTCTTCAGAAATTCTTGCACTCACCTTCACAAATAAAGCTGCAGAGGAAATGAAACACAGGATTAAAAAGCTATGTGATCAATCTGTACTCGCAAGCACTTTCCACTCACTCTGCGCTCGCATTTTACGTGAATCTATTGGAGCCCTTGAATACCGAACTGATTTTACAATTTATGATGAAAAAGATAGCGAACACCTTCTAAAGTCATGCCTTGAAATGCTCGGTCATAAACTTGAAAAAGGCCTCGTGCGCTCGATTAGAAGCGCCATTTCACAGGCAAAGAATGACCTCTTAACTCCGTCAGATTACGCACAGGTTTTCAATGCGCCCCAAGATAAGATTTTGGTCGAAGCGTATATCGCGTATCAGCAAAAGCTAAAAGAGTATAACGCACTCGATTTTGATGATTTGCTCTTTTTGACCGTCCAGCTCTTCCAAAAGCACCCACAGGTTTTGGAAATCTATCAAAAGCGATGGTCGTTTGTGTTAATCGATGAGTACCAGGATACGAATGCAGCTCAATATACGATTACAAAACTTCTAACCGAAACACACAATAATGTCTGTGTTGTTGGAGATCCTGACCAGTCTATTTATTCTTGGCGCGGTGCGAATATCAATAACATTCTGAACTTTGAAACTGACTTTCCCGGTGCAAAAATCATTAAGCTGGAACAAAACTATCGAAGCACTTCAAATATTTTGAATGCAGCAAATACACTTATCCAGAATAACTCACAAAGGTACGATAAAAAGCTTTGGAGTGCCCTGGGAGAAGGAGAAAAGGTAAAAATATACTTCGCCGGCAGTGATAGAGAAGAAGCACAATTTGTTTTAGAAACTATCAATGAACATTTGATGCGAAGTAATTTAACGCTGAATGACACCGTTATTTTCTACCGTACTAACGCGCAGTCTCGAGTGTATGAAGACCTACTTTTGAAAAACGATGTCCCCTATGTCATCATTGGTGGCGTTTCTTTTTATCAGCGGCGTGAAATTAAAGATGTCCTCGCGATCCTCAGGCTTGTTGTATCAAGCTCAGACTTCCTTTCTTTTGTGCGCGCCATTAACACACCAAAACGAGGATTTGGGCCAACAAGCCTAGCAAAACTGCAAGAAGCTGCGGAAATTCAGCAAAAGCCAATCCTTATGTTGTGTGAAGAGCTCCTTTCGACAAATCCATCTGTGAAATTGAGTAAAAGACAAAAAGAGGGGCTTTACGAATTCCTTCGAGCCATCGAAACATTACGAGAAATGGTAAAGGGCGGCTCCCCTCTTGACGACATCTTGATCGAAGCGATTGAACGAACGAGATACCTCGAGTATTTACGAGAAGATCCCGACACATACGATGACAGAAAAGAAAATATCGATGAACTTATCGCCAAAGCCTCTGAATGGGGTGATGACGCTCGAATCCAAGACTTCTTGGAAGAACTCTCTTTGAAATCGAGTGCTGATGATGTCTCTGCGATGCAACAAAGTGTCAAACTGATGACTTTGCATAACGGTAAAGGGCTTGAGTTCGACCTTACCTTTATGGTTGGGATGGAGGAAGAACTTTTCCCGCACGTAAACAGCAAAGACTCGTTTGAAGGACTCGAGGAGGAGCGGAGGCTTTGCTATGTCGGAATGACCAGAGCTCGTAAGTACCTCTATATGACTGGATCTACCTATAGAATGCTATGGGGAACCCCAAAAATCATGAGTCCATCTCGGTTTATTGGCGAACTTCCCGGTACCTATGTCACGTATTTAAACCGTGAAACCTCTCAAATCGAAGCAGATACAGAAGGATTTTATGTAGGTATGACCGTCACGCATAAAAACTTTGGCACCGGCGTGATTCGAAAAGCATACTCAACCTCTATGGGCCCTACCTATGATGTTTTCTTCCATGATGACAACACGACTAGATCCCTCGTTGCTAAATATGCAAAACTAACCCCTGCATAAAAACAATAACTAATTATATTGGTGAAGTTTATTTAAATAATTATTATACCGAAATTAAGTAGGTATAATAATATGAATAAACTCGATATCTCTATTTCCCAACGGACTCAGTTGGTAATGAGCTACGCTATGGAGCAAGCCTTTACCGTACTAACGCTCCCGATTCTTGAGCTCCGAACGTGGCTACAAGAACAGATTGAATCGAACCCCCTTCTTATACTTACTCCTGCTGAAGAGCTTTCCCTTCCTTTATACGAAGACCTCATCCCATCACCTGCCATAGACGAGGGAATTATCGAGCTCCATTGCGCTATTCCACAGCGGGACCTGCCTCTTGCCGAATATCTTCTTTTTGATGTTGATCCACAAGGAGTCCTCCTTGAGTCTATCGAGCAGATCGCCACCCAGTTTGGCACATCACCCGCAAAAGTACGGATGGTGATTGAGCGGGTTCGCTCTATTTTACCTCCTCATCTCTGCTCAGAAACAACGAAAGAAGCGTTACTCAGAAAGCTGCTGTCTGTAAAAAGTGAATATGCCGATCTTTTTGATGATGTGTACGATGATTTATTAAAGAAACGATACGCACCGGTACTGAAACGGTGGAACATTTCGTTTGATACGTTGAAGCAGCTCATTAAAACTTCCCTTATGAGTAAAGAGCCCCAGAGTGATCTTTCATCTACTGCTATTTTTCCAGACATTGTCCTCTATGAGCAATGCGATGAGTTCTCTATTGATGACCGCTCTTCTTTACTACCCACGTTTAGCATCAATAGCGAGTATGTAGAGCTAGCCAAGGATGACCAGCAATTTATTCGTCGCTATACGGCCCAAGCGAAATGGTTGGATCGTATTGTTTCAAGACGAAGTAAAATTCTGACACATGCAGCACAAGAAATTGCTAAAATACAAGAAGCATATTTGCGAGGAGAAGCTTCAACAATTTCCCCTCTTAAGACAGTTGATGTGTGTACAACTATTCAGTGTCACGAGAGCACGCTTGCAAGAGCACTTTCGAATAAATATATCGAAACACCTCTTGGAACCTATGCACTTCGTCGTTTTTTTACAGGGCATACCCCGTTCCACATTGAACACCTATTATCTGAAGCGATTTCAAAGGAATCGAAAGAGAATCCTTTTTCTGATGAGCAACTTTCTACCCTTATCAATAATCAAGGGATTCCATGTGCGCGTCGAACGATTGCAAAATATAGAAATACACTCGGTATTCCTAGAGCCTCACTTCGCCGCCGTTACTGATGCATCGACATTAAACATCCCTACTCCATACACCGAGCTTGTATCTTTCATGAATAAATCATCCAAGCCAACAAACTGCTTCTCTTTTAACAGCCGGTTTACAAAACGGCATGAATAGAGCGTGCATAAGAAGGTATCGGGACTTTTGAAGGACTGCTTTCCTTTCCGGAGATTCCAGGAGTAGTATCCATCTCCACAAAACCTCGCTGCAGCAAATCGAAGGCTCGTTTGAAACGGGCCATCAATTTCACTCTCATTTCCCAAATGGTAATAAAGTGCAGATGCCGAGGCATTTTTTAGACGTGTACAGTCTGACGCTAGCTGTATTGGTTTTTTGATGCTTGCCCTATCGTGGGACATAAAAAGGAATCGATTAACACTTCCCGATGCATGAACGGCGCTAGAGAGCGTCGCCTTCACTTCCTCGCCATCCAATCCACTCAGGTTAAAAAATATCACCTTAGGATGAGATGCGACCACCTTTTCATATTCACCTTCCGTTTTTTCTGTATAGAAAACAAATGTATCAGAAATATCACTTATCTTCTCTTTCGCTTCATGAAGGAAGGAGTTTAATACCTCTGGAGTTCCACAGGAAAAGAAAAACGCATCACACCCTTTTTCGTTTGTCGAGGTATCAATATGCTTTCTTTTTAAAATTGACTCAGCGCACCGCTCTCCAAAATTACCGAGTGTCATCACCTTTCTCTTTATCGCAAACAAGTCCGCATGGACATACAAAACTTCTGGAATAAATCGAACATGCATTTTTCCTATATCAGCAATAGGCACAAGAAGCTCATCTAATTTTGAAAGGGAATGGCAATAGTCAGACACATTTGATGAGGAAAAATACTCTTTAAAAATTCGTGCATAGAACGTTTTAGAATATGAGGTAACCCAAGGAGCTCTATGTACTCTTTTTCCAACATACCGGTTTCGTGCATGGGGCTTTGACTTTCCCTTTTGCATTTTCGGGAAATCCATGTACTGAGAGTAGGTCAGCCAAATATCCTGATTTTGATAAATTAAATCATAAGACTGCAGTGTATCTTCATTAGAAAACCAATCTGAACCCTTTAAATGAACAACGATTGTTTCATTATCACATCGTTGCACCGCTTCAATGTACTTTTGGAAAAACTGTTCTTCCGTCGTGGCGCTATGGATTGTAACAACATCACTTTTTCCAGATTCCGAAATATACTGCTTGAGCTCAGAGACTACCTCTTTAGAAGGGTTTCTCAGGATGTACTCAACATGATAATCAGTATAGGTTTGGTCTTTAATTGATTCTGCATTCCTCAGCAAAGAGATATCATCAGTAAGAACGGGCACAATGACCGCGAAGTGATGATGGATAGCTTTGTGTGGATGAGATTCGTAATAGGTATCTTCTGTAATAATCGCCCCATTTTTCTTCTCCGACAAAAGTTTGTATTCCCGAAACAGAAAGATAGGTAATAAAAAAATAATAAAAAGAATGAAAATTCGCTGTCCACGCGAGCTTTTATAGTGATGCATACATCCTCCCCTCAAGAGACCTTCTCACTATTGTGAGCAATCCTCTTAATTGCACCCTACAATAAAGATAAACTTACCGCAATATAATTATTTAAAATTTCGAGAAAGCCGTAATTGCTGAAATCGAATTGAATTGTTATTTAAAACATATTTTTTGCAACTATTTAAACTATTCGTCGCAAAATATTCGATATCTTCATCCGAAAAGGAAAGAACGGCCGCGATGGGATTGTCGTGGAATAATGATTGGATTCGCTTTACCGCTTTTGTAAAGCGCCTCATTTTTGGAAGATACCAAAGAAATGGTATTGCAAATGCTCCATAAAAGGCAGGAGAAGCCACTGCACCAGCGAAGGCAACGAGTATAAAAAACCACGCCGACCACCTCGACTCAAAAAGGGGCCCAAGAAAACGGCGGTATCCTCTCTTAGATACCTGGTATGCGATAAGCTCTTCATACCTAGAATTGTGAAACCCGCTTCTGACAGCATGGATTAACTCATGTTGAAGGAGTTCATCAAAGTCAAGTAAACTACTTATTCTTCTTGGAAGCACAATTAAAACTGTATCATTTTCAAATGCTGTATATCCCCCTTCCCAAAAGCGCACATCACTGCCAACACGGATATCAACCCAATCGACTTGCATGTCATATAAAAGAAACTTCGAAGAGGAAGGGCTGTTATTTACTCGACGTCGGAAGGAAGTCTCATCCTCGTTTTCTCCAGGAATGAAGCCTCGCTTATAGGCTTCCATTAGGAAGTTCATTGCCTAACCACTCGACGGTTCACAAAAAGGAGCGCTCCCAAAAGAGCAATAACAAACACAATAATGACGACAGTTACAAAGAGAAGCTGGTCTTGCTTTCGAGACAAAGCGTTTACTCTATTTCGCAATTCTCTCTCTGCTTTTGTTTCCCCATCAAACCAAGTTACACCGTATCTATGGCGGGCATAAATACCAAAATCATTATCGATCTTATGGAAATACCCAACAGGAAAGACAATATCCCTATTTGTATTGTGGTTGATTCTCGCTTTCACCGCATAGTCAAACGGCGCGAACACGCGATAAAAAACACGGTAGATATTCGATTCTTTATCATCTTTTGGAAAATAGACTGATCCCTGAGCCCATTTATCCTTTACGAGCGCAAGGCAGAGCCTCATGATTGGATGCTTGGGTTTCGCACCCATAACACTATTTGATACGACGACGGAACTGCTCAGTGTAGCATTCCGCAATGGCTGAAGTGCTGCATAAAAATCATAGCTCACGTGAAAAGGAGCAAAGCTTCTGTGACACCGCACATCATGATCGACCACCACGCCACCACACTGGTAGAGAATTTCATAACGCAATATGTCTGCCTTTTCTCTATAGGTAGTAGCACTCACATAGCAACTTTCTAGCTCGGAAAACTGCAGAGTACGAATCAGGCGCTGTTCTATTGCTGGTAAAGAAGAAAGATGGGACCTTTTTCTGTCGGTCCATAATATGTACTTCCAGTCAGGGTGGTGCTTCATCCACGATTGGATATTTTTTATCGACTCTCCAGGAATAGTTGAGGAACCTAGCCAAACAAAGTGCAACGTTTTTGGAATTCGAGAGATGTTAGAACTGAGAAGCGACTTGTTTTTCTCATAGACCTCTTTAAAGAAGTCATAATTTTGATAATCTTCAGGCGTCGTCAAGAATGGAACAGCCCCCTCACTTTCCCCCATCAAATGATTGAATTCATCTTGAACACCAACGAGGACAGAAGGTGTAAGTAAACAAACTACAGCCGTAAAAAATAGCTGCTTTCTCATTCTGAAAATAAGCCCAAAACATCCAAGTAGGATTGCGATAGTAAATATTTGCAACTTAATAATCCGTTTCGTACTCACCCGTGTCTCTCGTAAGATTTTGGGAAGAGAAGAGAAGAGTTTGGTGTTTGGAGCTTTTCCTTTTTTCTCCCACTTTCCCCCATAAAAATGTTGGGAATACAGCGAAGGCAGGGGCCCTTTTGCATAAAAATAGCTCGCCGGAAAGACAATATCATTATTCCCCGGCTTATCGACATTTTCATACAAAGAGTGCGTCATTGAAATATATGTGCGGTGTAAAACACGTTCTCTTTTTGACTCGGGGTCATTGAAGAAGAAGTTTTTAGATACCTCTTGCCACTTATTTTCCACAAAATCGATACATCCCTTTATAATAGGATGGTGTGGCCGAGATCCAATTATTCCTATACCTGCAGTAATTGTCAGCTCATCCACTTCGGGGTGAGGAAGTTCTAGACAGGCATAAAAATCATACCCTTTGTTTAGCCCATGGAAGGGGCGCAGGCAGTTCGCATCGTGATCAACATATACTCCCCCTTCTTGAAATAAAATTTCATACCTAAGGATGTCTGATTTTTCTGCCCAGTTTGTTGAGTCTTCATACTGCTCTCTTAATCGAGAGAATGGAAAGTCTGAAACATAGTGCACTTCCATCATCGAGCACGGCGGAGGCCTCTGTCTGTCGGTCCAATACTTCACAACCCAATCGGGATGGTGCGCAATCCATGTACGAACATTTTCTACCGATTCTCTCGGGAAGTTTGCAGGCCCAAGCCAAATAAAGTGGATCGTTTTTGGGATTCGAAAGTTTGGCCCAGAGTCGAATTGCAGGTTTTTATTTTTTTCGTAAAGCACACGAAAATGCTCTATCCCCTCAATATCGCTCTCTCGCACATAGCTTTTCCATATAGAGGTTTGCCTTCCTAGGAGCGTAAAGAAATCGTCGTGGATAGTGACGTCATTTTTAACTTTTTCAAGTGGGCTTTTTTCTGGATAGAACGCATAGAGGAATATAAGAGGTATCAGCAATAGGAAAGCAATCCATTCCCGTTTCATGGGATCTCCATTTACTCTTGTGGAAGCACCTTAAGGGCCTTATATGCCGGTAAGGAGCGAATATATTGGTCTATTTCTTGCTGGAGCGCAAGGTTTTTTTTCGAATCATTTATTGGGTTACTCATATTGTAGACAGCGAGAAGTTCCCGTACAAAAAATGAGTGGTTCCCCGCCATCTCCATCATTGGAATCATAGAAGCGACGTCACAACCCATCTCAAGAAAGGCGCCATCCTTCATAAAGTGCTCCTTTGAGATACTTTGAAAGAGTCCGGCATAAAATGTTCTGAGGTGCGCGAATAAAAATTTCGCCTTCCGAATGCCCCCAGGTTTTAAAAGCTTTTCTTTGAGCGGCTTACACATCCCCACTGTAAATTTTGGGTATTCTATATGCTGACCATACGTGAGCCACACCTGGTCGCTTGCGTAGTATTCATTCAGGTGACTCAATACTTGCGTATGAGCAAACCAATCGTCCCCATCTAAAATGACAACAATATCAGTCGGCTTCAAGGTATGGATGGCTGTATACATGTTCGCCATCGCCCCTTGGTTTTTTTCATTTCTGATAAGGCGTACGTTAGGACGATCACCCACTAAAGCGGAAACTTTTTTAAAGGTAGCATCCTTTGAGCAGTCATCTATATATATCCAGTCGAAATGAGCATAGTCCTGGGCTAAAACGGAACGAACGTTCTCTTCGACAAATTTCTCGTTGTTATAGGACATTGTAAGCACCACAAAGTGTTTGTTTTCTGTGGGTTCAGTCCTTTTTGCAACGTTAAATTCTCCCTTTTCCTTTTTCCCGCAGGAAATGAGGATGAAAGGCAGGATGAGACATACGATCCATTTTTTCATGTGACCTACGATGCCCCATTCTTCTTTTTTTTCCAACAAAAGAGCGTCTCTCTCTCTCCTACATATTTGCAAAAATAGTTCATCCTAAATGATGCCTCTTGTTTTTTATTGTTTTTCTATTTATGATCATCGGTAAAAAATTCTTGATTAATTTTGAAAGTTTAAGGAAAGGTGTAATACATCTTTCATCTTTATAGGTTTGCATCCCAATGGGGAAATCGCTCATAATTGTTGAGTCTCCAACAAAAATCAAAACCCTTCAGAAGTTCTTCGGGAAAGGCTATGCCTTCGCCTCATCGGTTGGTCACATCCGCGACCTGCCCAAAAAAGGGTTTGGGATCGACTTTGAAAATAACTTTGAACCGACATACGAAATCCTCCCTGAAAAAAAAGAAGTGATTTCGAAGCTTAAAAAAGCTGCGAAAGAGGCTGATATCGTTTACCTCGCGCCTGACCCTGACCGGGAAGGGGAAGCAATCGCATGGCATATCGCCTCGATTCTGCCTCGAACAACGAAAATGAAGCGAGTGACGTTCAATGCGATCACAAAGGATGCCGTTACAGAAGCGCTTAATCATCCTCGTGAAATTGATGAAAGCCTCGTTGATGCACAGCAGGCAAGAAGACTCCTCGACCGGATCGTTGGTTATAAAATTTCTCCAATCCTCCAAAGACGTATACAAAAACGTGGGGGCGGCGCTCTTTCAGCAGGACGTGTTCAGTCCGTTGCTCTGAAGCTCGTTGTCGATCGAGAAAAAGAAATAGAAGCGTTTACACCGAAAGAATACTGGAATATCCAGTGTATGCTTAAAGCTGACTCTCTTGAGTTCTCTGCAACACTCTTCTCAGTCGATGGACAAAAAGTTGATAAAGAGCCGAATCCAGACAAAAACATTATCTCTATTGATAACGAGACGACTGCTCGCTCTATTGAAAAGGACCTCGAGTCTGGAGCATGCAAAATTGAATCGGTGGAAAAAAGAGAGAAAAAACGGAATCCAGTCCCTCCCTTTATTACCTCCACGCTCCAGCAAGAAGCTTCTCGTCACTATGGGTTTTCTGCTTCGCGTACAATGAGCGTTGCGCAAAGCCTATATGAAGGGGCTGATCTAGGAGAGCACGGCACTCAGGGTCTTATTACCTACATGCGTACCGACTCTGTTCGAGTGGAACCAGAAGCAATTAAACACGTCCGTTCATTCATCCAGTCCACGTATGGTAAGGATTACCTCCCCTACTCACCGAAACAGTACACGACAAAAAAATCAGCGCAAGATGCCCACGAAGCAATCAGACCAACAAACGTCATTTACGACCCAGAAAAAATTAAGCGGTATTTGAACGACGACCAGTATAAATTGTACAAGCTTGTATGGCGCCGATTTGTTGCTTCGCAGATGAACCCAGCTATTTACGATACACTTACTTGTGATATTTCATCGGGAAGCAAGTATATCTTGAGAACAACCGGTTCGATTATCAAGTTTAATGGATTCCTCGCTGTCTATGAAGAAAAGCGCGATACTGAAGCAACTGAAGGTGATTCACAAGAGCTGCCAGACCTTAAAGAAGGCAGTCATCCAAAAATGCTCGAAGTCAAGCCAGTGCAGTCGTTTACTAAGCCGCCACCACGATTTACTGAAGCCTCTCTTGTAAAAGAACTCGAAAAGTCAGGTATTGGCCGTCCTTCGACATACGCTACGATCATGAATAAGATCCAGTCGCGTGACTATACAACGAAAGAGCGACAGCAGTTAAAGCCAACCGAGCTTGGCCGAATTATTGCTGAAATGCTCGAAAGCCACTTTGCACTTATCATGGATGTCGGGTTCACCGCTCGTATGGAAGATGAGCTTGATGACATTGCATCAGAACACCTCGAGTGGAAGCGATTCTTAAAAGATTTTTGGACTCAGTTCGAACCAATTGTAGAGACAGCAGAGAAAGAGGCCGTTGTCCCTAAAATTGACACTGATATCGATTGCCCAAAATGTGGCAATAAACTGCAGAAGATCTGGGCTAAAGGTAAGTATTTTTACGGATGCTCTCAATACCCAGAGTGTGACTTCACGACATCGATTGAGGCCTTTGAGTTTGATAAAAGCGACTACGCAGATGACTTTGACTGGGATCAGGCGTGCCCAAAATGTGGCGGAGAAATGGTCCTTCGACATGGTCGATTCGGCGCCTTCATGGGATGTTCTAATTATCCAGAATGTAACGGCATTGTAAATATCCCTAAAAAAGGTGAGGAGTTGCCTGAGGATATGCCCGACTGTCCAGCTATTGGATGCGATGGACAAATTCAAATGCGCCGGTCTCGTTTCGGTAAAATTTTCTATTCGTGTAACAACTACCCCGACTGTGATGTTATTGTAAACGACCTCGCCGATTTGCGAGAGAAGTACCACAACCATCCTAAAACCGCGTATGTCAAGAAAACGAAGTCGAAAAAAACGAAGACATCGAAAAAGAAAGCGGTAAAAAAGAAAAAAACAGCGACAAAGAAGCGAGAACAACCAAAATACGAACTCTCGAAAGAACTCCAAGCTGTGGTTAAAGAATCGTCTCTCTCGAGACCTGAAGTTACCAAAAAAGTTTGGGACTACATCAAAGAACACAACTTGCAAGATCCAAAAAACAAGCGCCTTATCGTACCGGATAATACACTTGCAAAAGTCTTTGGTTCATCTGAACCTATCGACATGATGAAGCTTGCTGGCAAACTCTCCCCCCACTTTAAAAAATAGCGCGCGTTATGCAAAAAGGATATCAGTCTCCTTTTATTGGCAAATACCTCTTAAGAAATAAACTGGCCGTCTGCATTTTTTACTGTATTGACACGCTCCTTGCGATTCTTTTTTTTTGGATCAAAAGACATCAAAATATCAAGCGACCGAAAAAAATTCTTATCAGTAATATTTCTCAGATAGGCGATGTGGCAATGACTTCGGCCCTTCTTCCTGTCATCAAAGCAGCATTACCCGATGTACAGATCGGGATGCTTGTTGGCAGTTGGGCAAGCCCCCTTATTCAAAACCACCCTCTCGTCGATGAGGTGTATGTTTTTAATCACTGGAAGCTCTCAAAGGCTACTCGGAAAGGTTACTTCTCGCGAAGAAAGCTGCTCATCAATCAATTGAAAAAAGCTTCATACGATGTTGTTATAGAATGCTGTTACTATTTCCCAAGCGCGAGCTATATAACGTTTAAAGCCGGCATCCCTGTTCGGATTGGGTATACTTCATCAGGCTTTGGTTCGTTACTAACCCATCCGGTACAGTATACTAATAGACTTCAATCAGCATCAGAGCATTTTGCAGCCCTATTGGCACTTGTTATACCGATTGATCATGCTCTATTGCGCCCTGTTCTTCCTCATATGAAGTCCCCTTCTCTCAGTGCTTCAAAATATATTGTCGTTCACATGGGCTCAGGAAACTCTATTAAAGAGTGGCCAGAGAATGAGTGGAAAAAGGTCTGCGAACAACTCGAAAGGGAAGGGAATACTATAGTCTTTACAGGACGAGGGGAAAAGGAAGCTGCTGTTGTGGCGTTTGTTAAACAGAATTTGTCTCAAGCAATCGATTTGACAAACAAGATCTCACTCGAAGAATGTATTGAGGTCATTAGAAATGCACAGCTTCTTGTAGGTGTAGACACTGGAGTCGGACATATTGCTGCAGCAACAGAGACCCCGTCTGTACTGCTGTATTGCGGTATCAATCCTCTTGAACATTGGAGCCCAAAGTCTCCCCTTGCAAAGGTAATCATGAACACTCAGCCATGTTACCCATGCTATATGATGAATGGATGCGCCACAATGGACTGTATTCGTTCTGTCACCGTACAACAGGTTCTTGAGGCGATTCAATCTCAGCTTGAATTTTGTTCCAGTCAGGCTCAAAAAATATCGACCTGTCATCAATAACAATATCGTACCTGGGTTTTCCCATGTGTAGTTCATGGTATTTCACTCCCCACGATGCGAGCTGCTTTTTGGTAAATTCGTAGCCGATTTTGTACACTTCTATTGGATTACTAGCACACCGCCCCATGAAACGAGCGGTGTGTATGACGATAGTATACCCAGCATCGTAAAGCGCATTTACACAGGCAATAGCCTCTGGTATTGGCTCTGCAGCTCTATACTCTTTCTCAACTTGAGTACATAAAACTCCATCTAAATCAAAGCATATTCGCTTCATACAGATGCAGGCTCTCTAATCCACGCTTGGAAATCATTTAAGAAACCTTGCACTGATTTATCAGTTTGTGGATGGACAGCCATTTTTTTGAAGAGTGAAGAGCCGGCTGTTGCGATATGAGCTCCGGCGCTAAATGCTTCAACAATATTACTACCACTTCGGATACTCGCAGCAATAATTTCAGCCGATGAGTTGGTATCATCTAAAAGCTGTCTTGTCGTAGAAATCACCTGGATTGGATCTCCTCCAATGTCAGAAAGGCGCCCCATGAATATCGATATATACTTTGCGCCTGCACTCGCAGCTAATATACTCTGTGCCTCATTGAAGATACATGTGCAGTTAACTCTGATACCTTGCTCTGTTAAACGACGAATAACTTCAAGCTCATCCCAGCCGATAGGTACTTTGATATTAATATTGTCGTAATTGATCTGTTCGCAAAGTTGCAGCGCTTGGGTTACCATCTCTTCAGGATCTGTTGTAAATACTTCAACACTAAGAGGGATAGCTTGACCGAACTCCATGCAGAGATCCGCCATTTTTTGAATATGTTTTACAAAATCAGTTTTCGGTTCTTTACTTAAAATGGATGGATTTGTGGTGACACCACGGATACACCCCCTCTCCAAGCATGTTTTTAGTTCTTCAAGATTTGCAGAATCTAGGTAAATTTTCATAGGTGTTCCTTGTGTTGATAACGTTTTCCATCTTCGACGAGATATGAATCACTGTCTGAGTCTCTTGTAGAGATTTCAAGTAAAATAAGGTCTTCTTCAGCTATTCGCATATGCATTAGACCGGGAAAAATGGTAAAAGCTTGGCCCGGTTTTAAAACAATACTCGAGTTTTCACTTCTCCCATACCGAATTCCAATTCTGAGCAGTCCCGATTGAAGAAAGTATGACTCTGTTTTAGAGCAGTGGAATTCAAGCGAGCTTTGTGTATTTTTTTTCATTACAATCCGTTTGCCCGCATATTCATCATCTACAATTGTTGCGATGGATCCCCAATATTTCTCTTTCTCATCGAACCATTTGTTTTCACATGGTCGTATTGTTCTTTCTGGAACGCTACAGTCAACGAGAGTCTGAGCATCTGAAAACGCTCCTCCATTTGTAAAGAAGTAGAATGTTGCTTTCTCTTTTGCTTCGAAACTATGCACCTGTCCGGGCATGCATGGGAAGGTATTCCCAGGAGTCAAAAGGACGGTATCAACTTTTCCTTCTTTGTTGAAGAGGTGTAAAAGAAGCGTTCCATGCTCGACGTAGTACGTTCCCTTCCTTGTAAGATAAAAGTGAAAAGGAATTTGTTCTCCTTCAAGCAATGTATATTGATCTAGGGAATATGTCTCAGGCAGATGAGCGCAATGACAAAGCTCTCCCCAAGAAAATGCAGCAATAAGAGGATCTACTGCATGTGGAATATCATTGAGAGACAGACCATACATCTTCTAGTACCTTTTGTAGCTTGTGAAATTCGGGTGGTTGAGGACCTGCTATCTGCGTTGAAAGTCCGGCCCATGTATTTGCAATGAATAGAGACTCTTTGGGATAGCTCGAATCGGTAAGTGAAAATGCAGCAAGGAAAGCATCTCCTGCACCACACGTATCTACAACATTCGCCGGGTATGCCGCAGTGCTGTATTCTTTCCCCTCAATGTGAGCAATTGAACCTCTTTCTCCATCTTTGATAATGATATTTTTACTTCCCAATGTTTGCAGCAGTGGTTCAAATTGTAATTCTGACTCCAGCTCTGGGCATACAGCACACGCTTCTTTCCGGTTTAGGCACATGTACTCTGCACCATGATATAGCGCATGATTTGCCTTTTTTTGTGATACTTGTGAATCTACATATAATGGCTTTCCCGATTCAGTGACGAGGGAAACGAGTCGAGGGATAAGGCCTTCAGTTAACAATCCATGACGATAATCAGAGAGTATTACCGCAGATGCTGATGCAATCTCTTTTGAAACGATTGATACAACTTCTTCCTGATGCTCTAGCGAAAGAGGTCTTTCATCAAGTTGGTCGAATTGAAGTAGTTTATACCCATCAACCCAGTATCTTCTTTTTACAGTTGTTTTTCTATCTGGATCAGAAACTGACAGGAGTTCAAAATTCGGATGTTCGAAGGATTCAACAAATTGGGCTTCTCTATCTTTTCCTAGTAAGGATATGAACCGCACCTGTGCTTGCAGCTGAAGAAGGTTTCGACAGACAAGAAATGCCCCTCCAAGAGAGAATTCTTCTCCTATTTCGCGAGCAACGATTGTTGGTGTTTCTGCAGAAGTCCCAAGAAGAGTTCCACGCACATAGTGATCTACAATAGTATCGCCAATTACGAGGACTTTCTTTTGACCAAACGTGTTAACAAGGGAGTTGATTGTGTGCTTCTCGTTGTCCATAGTTATTCTGATATTGGTTTCTAGCTCTTTGTACTTCTTGTGATGGAATTTCGGTTAACTCACCAAGTTGTGAGGCAAAGAAAAGTGTTTTTGCTGCGTCTTCAAGTAAAACAGCAGATTTAACCGCATCTATACCTGTTTTTCCTACGGTAAATACTCCATGTTGACGAAGGAGCACTGCATTTCCATTACCTATTGTTTTAAGAACTTCCTTCCCGATTTCTTCGCCGCCAACGGCTGCGTAATTACTACACGGAATTGGTCCGCCAAACTGATCAGCCATAGAGGTTAGCACTACAGGAATATTTTTCCCAACAGCGGCAAAAGCCGTAGCAAATGTTGAGTGCGTGTGTACAATCCCGTGAATATCATCTCTGTTACGGTAGATATATAAATGACTATTTGTATCTACTGAGGGTCTCAAGTCACCTTCAAGAATATTCCCCATTTCATTGAGCACAACCATTGACTCTGGCGTAAGCTGATGATAAAGAACTCCGCTAGGTTTTATAACAATACATCCGGTCTCGGGATCTCGTATCGAAATATTTCCACTTGACCAGGCTACTAAGTTGTAGGAAAAAAGCTCGTGGTGCAAAGCTGTAAGTTCTTCTCTTATGTCACCGAACAGCATGGATCCTCAATTTTCGTTTCAATGTTTTCGCGTGATTTAATTGTTCTTATTGTGCCAGTTGTAGAGTATCCCGTGAGCATCGGAAATATTTTCACTTGTACGGAGTCGGGAATACTGTCGCGTTCTCGCACTTCATCTGCAGTCCATTCCCCTCCCTTAACAACAATGTCAGGAAGGAGTGTATTAATAAGCTCGGTCGGCTTTACTTCATCAAAGATGAGCACCTCATCCACATACTCGATTGATTGTATCACTGCTTTTCTATCGTATTCTGTATTAACAGGGCGTCCTTCTCCCTTGAGCATTTTGGTCACTCTATCGGAATTTACCCCCACAACTAACTTACTACCCAAACTTTTTGCAAAGCGAAGTAAATTAATGTGTCCAGAATGAAGAATATCAAAAATCCCGTTTGCAAATACAACGGTTTCGCTACGCTGAGTGTCTAGCTTTTCGACACGTTTTACATGGCGTTGTTCTCCAAATTTTTCATTGAGCCACGCCCGTACAATTTCTTTATTTTCATTTCCAGAATTGAGCCATGAACCAAGGCATAGTACATTCGAGTTATTGTGCTCTTTAGATTTGTGTGCAGAAACGAGATTATGAGCGAGTGCTGCTCTTACTTTTGGAAAACGATTGATAGCAATACTCATTCCAATACCTGTTCCGCAGATAAGAATCCCAAAGTCGATATCTCCATTCGAAAGTAAATTTCCCATTTGATACGCGTAATCAACGTAGTCAACTGACACGCCTTCTTCGTAGGGGCCTAAGTCAATTGCTCGATAACCCATCTCGCGAAGCATTTGCTTAACTTCAACTTTATGGGACACTCCATTATGATCGGCCGCTAACGCTATGATCTTATCCATACATTCTCTTTTTTTTAGGGGAATGGGTAGCATATGCGTAACCTTGCGATCTTGTCAATTCATAGATTGATTCGAATGTCGACAAAAATTACTTCTCTCGTTCAATGTAGTGCAGATATGAAGGTTTTTATCTTAGCAGGGGGTGAGGGAACAAGGCTTTGGCCCTATTCCAATACATCACTTCCTAAACAGTTTTTAGATTTTGGCGCACAGCAAACACTTTTGCAAAAAACCTTTGCTCGTTTTGCTCCTTTTGTTGGAGAGGAAAATATTACTGTTGTTACCCAGCATGATTATATCGATGTCGTTAAAAAGCAAATGGGGCCAAAGGTGCGTGTTCGTTGTGAGCCAGAACGGAGAAATACCGGTCCGGCAATTGCGTGGCTCGTAAAGGACGCTATTGATGAAGGGTACCTCTTGAAGGATGATTTGTTTTTCATCACCCCATCAGATCATTACCTCACTAATGAGGAAGAGCTCTATACAGCCCTTACAATTGGTGGAGAGAAAGCGAGAGCAGGTGCCATTTGTATCTTTGGTATTTCTCCTCGACGACCAGCTACCGGGTATGGATATATCGAGGCAAGAAGTGCTGAAACGCTATCTTCCGTTCACCGGTTTATTGAAAAACCAAGTGAAGATGTCGCACGCCACCTCATTGCATCGAATAGAGTTTTCTGGAATGCGGGTATGTTTCTCTTTCACACGCAACATTTTCTTGATGAGCTTGAAAAATATGCCCCATCTCTTCGGTTGTTCATCGATGGGAAGGAGAAGTTTGAAAATCTCGATAAAATTTCTATCGATTACGCGTTAATGGAACATACATCAGATGCATTCGTCGTGAAGCTCAATTTGACCTGGTCAGATGTCGGCACATGGGATGGTGTGTACGAAGCAGCCGATAAAGATAGCGCAAAAAATGTAGTGATAGGTGATGCCCTCGTAGAAAATAGCACGAACTGTCTTGTTTGCTCGACAGGACAAAAGGTACTCCTCTCAGGCATTGAGGATATCATGGTTCTTGTATCGGATGATGAGGTCATTGTGACAGACCGGAATGCTGATGTGAAAGCGCTTAGGCAAAAGCTTTATTCAAAGGTGTAAAACGGCTTTACATCGATTGATTTTCAAGAAGCTCTAGGCCTTGGTAGTAGCGCAGCATATCTCTAAATCGAGCCGCATCCTCAAATCGCATCTCTTTTGCAGCTTGTTTCATTTCTGCTTCACATTCTCTGATTCTTGATTGCAGCTCTTTACCACCAATAACTGGTTTTGTTGATTTTGGCTTTTCTTCTTCTAATGTGAATCCTGCAAAGGTCTCGTCGAGGTTCTCGATTTTTCCACCAGTAACACTCTTCGGAGTAATACCGTGTTCTTTGTTGTATGCTTCTTGTACCTTTCGCCGTTCTTCAGTTACACGGATGGTATTTTCAATCGATTTTGTCCGCCTATCTGCATACATGATAACACGACCATTTTGGTTTCTTGCAGCACGACCACACGTCTGAATAAGCGCTGTTTCACTTCGAAGGAAGCCCTCTTTATCCGCATCGAGAATTGTTACAAGGGATACCTCTGGTATATCTAAACCTTCTCTCAATAGGTTGATTCCAACAAGCACATCAAATTTTCCAATACGAAGCTCCTTGATAATCTGAACCCGCTCAAGGGTATCGATATCTGAGTGTAGGTATTTTGCTTTCACTCCAATCTCGGTCAGGTATTTGGTAAGGTCCTCAGAAAGTCGCTTCGTCAGTGTCGTAACGAGAACGCGGTTTCCTTTCCCAATTTCTCGACGTATTTCTTCTAAGCAATCATCGACTTGTTCTGTTGCAGGACGAACCTCAATAAGTGGATCGAGAAGTCCCGTTGGCCGGATAATCTGGTTTACGACTTCCCCTTCAGCTTCACTCACCTCCCATTCACCCGGCGTTGCTGAAACATAGATCACTTGGTGTTTCATACGGTAAAATTCTTCGAATTGAAGCGGCCTGTTATCGTATGCAGATGGGAGTCTAAATCCAAATTCAACAAGGGATTTTTTCCTTGCTCTATCACCATTGTACATCGCGTGCAATTGTGGTAATGTTTGGTGTGATTCATCAATAAAGAGCAGGAAATCTTCAGGGAAGTAGTTAATGAGACATGGAGATGGATCCCCCTCTCCTCTTCCGCCGAAGTGACGAGAGTAGTTTTCAACGCCTTTACAGAACCCAATTTCTTTTATCATTTCGAGGTCATAGGTAGTTCGCTGGTGTATCCTTTGCATTTCGATGAATCGACTCTCTTTTTCAAAAAATGCAACTCGCTCTTTTAGTTCTGCTTTTATTTTGTCGATTGCTTTGACTCTCGCTTCTTCTGGAGTAACGTGGTGAGAACCTGGATAAATTGTCAGGTTTTTTTTGCGTTCGATCACTTTTCCGGTTAACGGATCAACGACGCTTAAACGATCCACTTCATCGCCAAAGAATTCAATCCGGTACGCTATATCGTCTTCATATGCAGGCACTATTTCTAGCACATCCCCACGAACGCGGAATGTTCCTCGAGCAAGGTCAAAATCGTTTCGCTTATAGTGAAGCTCGACAAGGTGAAGAAGAACATCGTCTCGGCGAACCGTTTGCTCTAGCTCTAGAATAAGCTTCATTTTGTTGTAGTATTCAGGAAGACCCAATCCATATATACACGAGACAGAAGAAACTATTATGACATCATCTCGCTCTAAGAGAGACCTCGTTGCGGAGAGGCGCATTTTATCAATTCGATCGTTGATGGAGAGGTCTTTCTCGATATATGTATCCGTTCTCGCAACATAGGCTTCAGGTTGGTAGTAGTCGTAGTAGGATACGAAGTATTCAACAGCGTTTTCTGGAAAGAGGGTTTTGAATTCTTGATAGAGTTGAGCCGCCAACGTTTTGTTGTGTGCCAAAATGAGCGTTGGCTTTTGCACTTTTTGAATGACCTGAGCCATTGTGAAGGTTTTTCCAGATCCAGTGACACCAAGGAGCACTTGAGATTCTCTACCTGACTCAATCCCTTGTACTAATTTTTCTATGGCCTGAGGCTGATCCCCACTGGGCTCAAATTCACTATGAAGCTGAAACATAGCTGCTTATTAAACCATCAAGAATGTTCATTTCTTTTAACACATCCAATCCAACCATGCCGATGGAGATAAGTATCATCAGAATAAGGAGCGCACGACCAATGGTTGATCGGTAAAATGCATTTTCTTTGAGCGTCCAAGCCATTGCAGCCGGTAAAAACACGAGAAGAATAGCTACAAAAGCGCCTGCGTGCTGCAGCGCAAATATAAACCCTCTATCAGTTGTGAATAAAAAGAGCAGCGGCGGAACGAATGTAAGAAGGATCGCAATTAATCTCCCTTCCCAGGTTTCTTTAATCTTGAAGCCATCTGTTAAGAAGTCTGAAAGGGACAATGACACCCCTAAAAAGGAAGTAACGATGGCAAAAAAGCTAAAGTAGTGAACAGAAAGTTGAATCCATGGCGTCGAAACGTAATGAGAGAGCATCTTTGTCACAGGCACTCCTTCCTTCCACGCTGTCACTAAAGAGTATGGCCCTTCAAGCGGAACAATCCCTAGCGTAAGCGTTTCCCACAGTATGTAGATCAAAAGAGGCAATAGGCTTCCAATAAAGATCGCTCGGCGCAAGTGTTTCCTATCATGATGCATGTAGGTGGTAAGGCTAGGAATGATGATATGGTAACCGAATGAGGTAAGGACTAGCAGTACACCAAAGAAAAAAGGAGTGAAATCGACATGCGTCAACCGCTCGACGACAATATGTTCTGGCAAGCCGCCAACAAGAAGAACATATGAAATCGCAAGCCCTAACATAAGTGCTCTATTTATGACATCGACACCAACCGTTCCAAGGTAGACGAACCCTCCGAAAAGTACAGGGAGGCAAAAATACCCAACTTGAACTGGCATTTCTATTCCGAACGTCCAGTGCACTGCCTCCTGAAATATGCCTGCACTTCCAGCGATATACGCCGCTGTAAGAGAGTAGAGGAGCAGAAGGTATGTTATCCAGCAAACGACTTTTCCCCAGGTTCCAAGGGTCTTTTCACACATGGTGATAAAGTTTGTTTCTCCCGGAAGAGAGAGGTTTACATCGAGGAAGAGGTATGCAGAAAAAAGCATAATACCCCACACACCCAAAAATGCGAGAAGCGCCGGTCCAAATCCACAAAACGCAGTACCTATTGGAAGCGCCAGCATCCCTGCACCGATAGTTGTACCAGCGATCAGGAGAATAGCACCCAAATAATGACTTACTTTTACCATACCTTTAGTAGCTTGTTGGTCTTGGGAATATATGAAATCCCATCATAATAGAAGCTTGGTAGAAGAGTATAAGAGATGCGACCACAAAAATAAAGAACAAGAAGGGCTTTCCCCCCCTTAAAATTTGCTCTGACTCTTCTTTATGCACATATCTTCCTCTCCAAATCATCAGCACTGGAAAAATCCCAAAAAGGATCACAGCGCAGATCCCTCCAGCAAAGTTGAGGGCCTTGAAGAACAGTTGAGGGTAGAGAAGCGAGAATACGAGAGGAGGCCCGAGTGCTGCAATGCAAAGGCCTATATTTTCACGTTTTTTCTCTTCCACCTTGAATCCATCTCTTAAGAAGTGCACTAAACTCAGCGACTGCGTCAAAAAGGAGGTGAGGATAGCAAAGAAGGCAAGAAGTTGAGCAAACACCCCTACTATGGGACTCTGAACAATTTGTTTGATAGATTGTGCAGCATCCTGATCATGGATATAACTGAAGAGGATTCCGTGTTTACCATAAACAGGTATGATTCCAATCGCAACAATCTGCCAAATAATATATATAATAAAGACAAAGAGTGCCCCACCTAAAACGGCCTGCTTTACTCGTTTACGATCCCCTCCAAGGTAGTAGAATAATGAAGGTACCATGTTGTGAAATCCAAACGAGATAACAAGTACAGGCAGCGCAAGAAACGCATACTCAGGCTTGTAGTATTCAAGCATTGTTGGACGAATGTAACGCATAGCAAAAATGATTAAGCAGACGTAGGAACCGATTTTCCCCACCATGAGTAATCTATTCATGAGGTCGACGGGCCTTGTTCCGAGATATACGAGCCATCCAAAAAGACCCACAAAAAACAGAGACCCAACCCAGTCTGGTATTTTAAACACCAAACCAACGTGGTTGCCGCTCCCTGAAATGTAAGCGATAATCAATGCGTAGAAGAGAAAGAGGTATAAGAACCAACCGAGAACTTTCCCCGTTGGACCAAGTGTATATTCTAAGAGTGAGAGGATATTTACCGGCTTCTCAAACCAGCTGGTCGCTTCGACAAGCATGAGGCCTGTTGAAGTCATAAATAACCCCGCTAAGAAAAACATGATCATCGAAGGGAAAAATCCAGCTATTCCACTCAATATTGGAAGAGCGAGCATTCCAGCACCGATGCAACTACCTGTTATTAAGAGTATCCCCCCGAGAACGCTTCCTTTGTGCGTGTGCTCACTCATGTTGCTTGATTTGCCTTTTCTTCTTTTCTAATTTCTTGTCCCAATCTTCCTAAATCGTGTCCGTCGAAATCAACAAACTTAAAAAACCGTTCGAATTCGGGCTGAACATCCATCACTTGTTTAGCAAGTTCTTGCGCAACATATCGATACATGGGGTGGCCGGCAGGGGATGACCGTAGCTCGCACAACCATTGAAGGGCGCGTAGATTGACGTGGAAATACCATCTGAGGTTGTATGCCATTGGAACGACATACTGGGCTTCTTCTGGAAGCTCACCTGCAATCATATCATAGGTAGCTTTTGCCTTATCGAGAGCATCTCTGTATTTCTTTTCCATATCAGTCCCGATAATTTCTTGAGGGACATAGTACCCAAGGTTGCACGTTAGCACTTGTCTTTCTTGCGTAAGCATTCTATGACGCTGAAGGTCTCTATAAATTCCAAAGTCAGCGACTATCTCAAAGGTGTACTCAGCATGCTCAAGTGCTCTTGGAGATTTATGGCGTCTGTTTTCTCTAAATGCACTAGCCGCTTCAAGAATCCTACCAATATCATCTTTTGGAAGACCTGAAAGAGCATTCGTAATATCATGCAAGCCAACCTGAGTAGTCGGATAAAGCAGAGCTGCAGCCACTCTGAGCGGAGCATCTTCTTTGTGATTGATGAGCTGTACCATTGGCAATTGTGTTCGCTTTGCATTTGAAAGATAGTGGTCTGACAGGTGAGAGAGCTCTCCATTCATCCGCTCCATAAAGTCAGCATATGCTTTATGGTTTCTATGTCCTGTCTCTGCTCTTCTGATAAATGATGGAATCACTTTACCCAGCTCCTGAGTCGCCACTCTTCCAATATCCTGCATTTCAGATAGATTGTGTGTATTTAGTTTGTTAATGAGCCCCTCGAAGAAACGTCCATTTCCATACACACCCATGTTTGTCATAGCACTTGCTGGAAGGAGACCACGAAGACAGTCGAGCACTTTAGCTCGCAGTGCAGCGTTATATGCAACTTTTGAAACATCATGCTCTTTTGGAAATTTTTTCTCCATTTGCTCAGTCAGTTGCGGGATGAGCTCAGAATAGACGTCAAACAGATGATTGCATGTCTCTACGTACTCTTCTCGGAATGCACTGGTCATTAAGATAGGCTCTCTATAGAAGAGGTATTCTCCATTAACTTTCTGGTCGAAGTAGATGTACCTAGTTGATTTTTCTAGAGGAGATCCTCCAATCCGAGCGTCTTCAATTACCTTTGCACCGATCATAGAGATGTTCTCGACCGCAAGGTGCGCTCCCCCTAATTCTCCAATGGAATCATCACCATATCCATCAAGGATTCTATCATAAAAATTTTGCGCTTTTTTGATGGCGGTCAGCTGCCCTTCAGGATCTTGTTCAGCTGCATCAGTTGAGGCACGAGCTATTGACTCAAATGCAGTGTCATCATTTTGGATAAAATCTTTGAGCAGAAGCGATCTCAGCCCCAAGCTTGACCGAGAGTAGCGAGAAAACAACGCCCCTTTGATTACCTCAGGCAGGTTCCTCAGGACGAATACACTGGATGAGGTATTCGTTACAAATCGTTCGATAACCTTTCGTTGTGCATCTGTAAATTCTTCATAATTTTCAAGCATTGGGAGCCTCTCTTAACAACAAATGTCCAGCTTACTTCTTTTCGTTTTTTTAGAACACTCCTGTATGATAATTTTGGAGGAGAAAAAAAACTTTTTCCCGTAATCTTCCATGAAACGTAACAGGAGGTCATATGAAAACCCTCGAACTTTCCGCCACACCAATCGAATGTAAAAGATTAAGACGGCTCAGAAAATCCCCCGCAATCCGATCACTCGTCGAGGAAACGACCCTGATGAAGTCTTCTCTTATTGCCCCCCTATTTATAACAGATGTCGATGAGTTTGCCGGCCCTATCGACCCGCTTCCAGGCATAAACCGCCTTTCCCTCGAAGAGCTCCTCAATGAAATTGACCACCTCGGACAAACTGGCATCGATAAAATTGCACTTTTTCCCCTCATTTCCCCTCAGAAAAAAACTGAAATTGGATCTGAAGCCTGGAATGACCGTGGTCTTATTCAGACAGCAATTCGATCTATAAAAAGCAGCTTTCCCGATGTATGTATCTTTTCAGATATTGCTCTTGATCCCTACACCACGCATGGACACGATGGTATTGTCACCAATGGACAAGAAATAGATAACGATCTCACTATCGAGGCCCTCAAAAGGCAGGCTATTTCACAGGCAGAAGCAGGCGCAGATTTTGTTGCACCATCAGATATGATGGACGGACGCGTGCAAGAGATTCGAAAGGCGCTTGACCATGTTGGTCTTTCACAGACCGGAATCCTCTCATACACAGCAAAATATGCTTCATCTCTCTATGGACCGTTTCGCACTGCTATTAATACGAAACTCTCCTTTGGTGATAAAAGAACGTATCAAATGAATCCGGCAAATAAGCGAGAGGCGCTATTAGAAGCGATGACAGATGTGCAAGAAGGAGCAGATCTTCTTATGGTGAAGCCTGCACTTTCTTATCTAGACGTTATTCAAACGCTCTCAGAGAATACACATGTACCTGTTGGCGCATACCACGTGAGTGGAGAGTATGCAATGGTTATGGCTGCTCACAATGCAGGTTATCTCCATGCACCAGATGTGTTCCGAGAACACCTCCTCTCAATTAGACGCGCTGGAGCATCTTTTATCTACACGTATGCCTACCGTTTAGTATAGGTTATACACATATCCTCGTCGCTCTTTTTCAAGCGTGTGGTAGAGTGGAATACCGGTACCGGAAATCGCCCCTGCGTCTCTTAACCAAAAGCTCATCGCTTGCGTTAACATGGCGCGGCTACTTTTTTGCAGGAAAATATCGAGAGGGAACGAGATTGCAACCCCTCGGTCGTGATACCTATGCCCATTCACGTAGTCGTTCGCATTGGTCAAAGTATACCAAAAAGAAAGACGCAATCCACTTGGGTAGTATCTCGATACTTCAAAGCGAGATCCAAAGTCCCTCGCCAAGAATTGTCCCATTTTTGCTGAAAACTCAAGGTTCATGAGCTTGAAGTAATAGTAGAGGTTTAAGAAGTATTGGTATCCGATAAAATCAACGTAGGTTGGGACGCCATCATCAAACCTCCGAATTTTATACATGAACCCAAGTCCATTGTAATCTCTTTTCATCACCGTAGCACCCTCCAAACCAATTGCCCAGGAGTTTTGCGGTGGAAAGTAGAGCGTCTCGGCTGCAAGCCCACCATACATCGGCTCAAAGTATCCACCAGCTACACGGAAGTAAAACCCCTTACCAACACTGAAACCCTTCTGTGCAAACAGGTATTCAAGGTTAATTCTATTTTGCTGAAAATACTTGATCGCATCACTACGGACGTTCAGCATCTGGGATGGGTTGTAAAAGTCCTGGTCTTGGATATCATAAATGGTAGCCTTAATTGTGAACGAAACAGAGGAAGCGTAATAGATTTGATCAAAGAGATACCCGCTTAATCCTCCAACTACTCCAAAACTGTACTTATACTTCCCCCTCGAACTCCCAAAAAAGGAGAGTAGCCGCGGTCTATATAGGACTGTCCACACAGGCTTTTTTCGCTGATACAGCTCAACTCCATCGTATTTCCCTGGAGATGGTTCAACAATCGATATGGGTGACAAGGCATTCAACTCTTCTCTTCCAATTTGATTCCGACGAAATCGTGACAAGTCTTGAAATCGAAAGCTATACTGCTGAGATGGAACACCGTTTGCTTCAACAACAGCTGTTACCTCACTAATATTCTCCGGAGTTAATGCTGCAAGAATGTTTTCCATTCTGTTGCGGAGGTCATCCTCTACCCGATATTTAATGTTGAGTAGCTTTATCCAGAGTCCCTTCACGCCATCTTTTGATGTCATGTAGAGATACGCAAGCGTCAAGCCTTGCTCTGCAAACGCGTATGCAAATTCTTGTGCGAGTTCTTTTTCCGTTCGCAGGTGACCAATCGGTTCAAAGTCAACCGGACTCTTCCAGATTGGAGCATCTTCAATTTTCGGGAAAATCCCTTTCGTTTGACCAAGGTTGTAATTTAACGATCCTTGAATGGCAAGGCTATTTCCCCTTTGTGATGCTACCTTAACCTGAAACGCATTCAGAACCGTAATTGCAGCTCCCAAGTTGATTTTGCTTTTGACATCTCTTCCGAAGTCGTGTTCCCACTGATGATTTTCATAATCGATGGCGTCATATTCACCAATGAAAGTAAGCCCATTTAGGATATGTGTTTTTATGTTTCGAAAAGGAGTCCATGCCAGACCGACAATTGGTCCGTTGAATCGTTTCCATCCCCACCCAAACGTCGTCTCGAGATTGATCTTTAACCACTCTTTGGTAGCAACAAAATAGTACGCCTCGAATCGTTTTGATCCATAAAAGTCCTCCATTCCAAATACAATCTCTGGAAAGTATTCACATCCATCGTTCTTTGAAAGGAGCAAGAACTTTACATTGGCACCGCGGTCTGCATCATCACCGAATCCATACTGAGACATGTGGTATTCCCTTTGCCCATAAAAGATTCGGTAGTTCGCTGAAAGCTCCATACGAGTAAAGGGTTGCGCATTGACGCTAACCATGTTGTATGGAGAGATATGGCCAAAGCCAACCGCGATCATCCCTTCCGCGTTCATACGCGCAGAAGGCATATTCAAGTATCCAATTTGCAGCGCACCGTTGTAGATAAACGGAAGATGGTCGTAATAGCTCTTCTCAATCTGCTCGGCTAACTTTACATCTTTGAACAAATCTCCCACATCATCTGCAAAGACGAATATCGAACATATGAAAGCTAGATAGACACGAAAAAAAATATTCACAGATGGTTCACAGAGGGGAATAAATTCATAAAAACTCTAGGAATATAGCCTTTGACAAAGTTCTAAACAAGACTTTCGCTGATTCCACTCTGTAAATAAGGAGTACTTTTTTTATATAAACAGATATACTTCTCCATATGAAAACTAAACAGCTTGTATATCTAGCTCCAAATGCACTCCGTAAAACTGGTCACGACGAAGTTTATTTACATTGTGTAAAGAGCGCATGTAAGAATGCAAATTTAGAATTTTGTGCATTTCTGCCAGAAGAAACCGAGCTCAAAATCACCCCTTCTTTGCACAAGTATTTTCCGCTTACTAAAAAATACCACTTCTTTTCCTATACAAAGTTATTCAACCGATTTTCCCAGAAAAATGCCGTCTTTTTTATAGAGCATATAAGCATCAAAGACCTCTGCCATATTGTTTTCGCTACTATTCTGTCCTGGAAAAAAGCTTCTATCTTTCTTTTGATGCGACGTGATTATTCCACCAGTGCCTTGAAAGAGTTTTTCCTCGTTAATCTACTAAAACTACTTCAAGTTTCTAGCAAGTTAACCCTCCTTACTGACAGTTCACTCATCTTTCATTATTTCCAGGAGAAGAAACTTCCTCCAAAAACTGTAATGCCAATTCCCCATATCCCTCAAGTCGCACCTCAAATAACACCTCGCACCAAAATACGAGCTTGGTGGCCTGGGCCACCAAGAGAAGCAAAGGGGAAGCAGCTCATAGAGAGCCTCGCTAAAAAACTCCCCAATGATCATTTTGAACTTTTGTTATCTGAAGAATGTGGTATTGAAAATGCTACTCATCTTCCCAAACACCTTCCGAGAAAGAAATACGAAGAAACCCTTGCTTCTATAGATGCAGTTCTTCTCCCTTATGACCCTGTAGTATACAGATCAGGGACTTCTGGCATCCTTGTTGAAGCAGTCTGTGCGGGGAAAATGCCTTTTGTTCGTTCAGGCAGCTGGCTGGCATTCGAAGTAGAAAGCAACAACCTTTCAGAACTCATCTTAGACTGGAACTCAGACTCCATCATCGATGAAATTATTCAAAAAATAAATTCAAATGAGATTCAGTCGAAATTACAAAAAATGAAAGACGTATATCAGAGTTTTCACACACGGGAAAACTTCAATCAGATTTTACAGTCATCATTTGCTCGATAAAACGCATGACAAAATCATTCTACCTCATCGTATTCAAAAAACACGATGTATTTATGGAGTTCTTGTTCCAAATATTTCTGCAACTCGTCATGTTCTTTTTTCCATCTCTGAGCCTTTGCTACATTTAAAGACCAACACTCTTGATTCATAAATGCACCAGAAAAAACTTCTTCAGCCTGCTCACGGCTGATATCTTGTCCAAAAAAACTCCCTATTTCCTGAATAGAGGTCAAATGTTGATTGCCATTTTTTGGTAATAAATCTTCATATCTCAGAATTTGAACTTCATTTCGATCAAGAATTGCTATTGCTGTTTCAAAGAAATTGATTACCGAAAAATTTCGATCATCACGATTTTCATGAATAACAAATTGTACTTTTTCAAATCTTGTGAACGATTGCCATGGTACGCTCTCATCAATCCCCGGCTATCCTTCAGTTTTATCAATAAAATCTACAGCAGATAAAACCACATCTCTTGGATCGCGAATCAGAAGAAGACAAGGGGCCTCGGGAATGTGCGACAATACCTGTGGTTCAGAGTGCCAAACGGATATTACCCGGCTGTTTGCTCGTTCCTGAAAATAGGATGTATAGCTTAATGTCGGACCAAATGGATGCACAACTGTAGCTTGAAGCATCTCGGAAAGAATTAAATTTAAATAATTCGTTCCCGCCTTTGGTATGGTTACAACCAGTTCTTTTCTACAAAACATGGGGTTTGTTATCAACAAACACCACACAACAAGACTCAAGTAGTTTCGAAAGTAAACAGACATTACCTTTTCTATGGTTCTTATTCTTTCTTTCCAAAACATACCATACTAATACGCATGTTTTGTTTCATCCATGGAATGTATCCCCACTTTCCTAAGAATTCATCCTTGTTTACCGATATTTGTTTAAAGCCATATTGCTTAAATAACTTAACCATTTCTTTCCTGCTCCATGCATTTTGGTGGCAAAAGTCAGGAGTTCCAGGATTTGTATCAAGGATCATTTTCCTCAAAGCAAATGCTACTTGGTGAGGTGAATCAAGAAAACTTACTGTTCGTAATTCACTTGGAGAAACAATCGGAGGGCCAAAGTAGGCTTTAGGATTATCCAATGTTTCTTTTCCAGAAAATAGCCCATTGAGCTCTGGTGTTGCAAACGACCCAAAGAGGAAGGCTGCACGAGTATCTAGACAGTCTTCAACATTATAATTCTGAAATAGCTCTGTAGGAAAGTCCCAAACACGTCCAGAAAAGTAATCAAGGTCTCTTGCTTTCCAAGCAGCTAGGGCTTCATCATAATCAGGTATCTTTATTATGAGGGTCCCTCCCTTGACTAAAACACGTTTTGCTTCTGAAAATACTCGCATTATCGTTGCATCATCTAAATGTTCGAAGACATGAGAGGAATGGATAGTGCTGATAGATTCACTTTCAATAGGAAACCGGCAATGTGGACTTAAAATAAATGATTTTCCTTCACCATCACCGCTCTTCTCTAAGTTAATCCAGTATTTCCGTGACCAATTTCGCCCTCCTCCAATGTTGATTCCATAGCCATTTCCGTTTATTTCTTCAGGACAATCATTCAAGTAGTTAAACCATGCAACGTGAGGCCTCATACTCAATAGTCCAGCAGAATATGGGCGGATGTCAAAATCTAATGCCGGAGTTAGAGTTACTTCAATAAGCCATCTATCTTGCGCACCAGCTTGGTATTTAGGAGCAATTGTTCTGTGCATTTTTTGGGTACTTTTGAAAAGCGCCCATGTTCCCTTTCCACCGACGACTGGGCCATATTTTTTAATCTCAGTTGTTCCCTTATCAGAACCACATCCACGAGGATAAATCATCAGTTTGTAAACGTTATTATGAATTCCGTCGCTGTGCCATCCTCCATTGGGATCATGTTGCATTACCGAAGGATGAGTTGCCCAGGAGCGGATATTGAGCACACGCCAAGGCGCACCTAATGCTTCAGCAATCTCCTCTTTTATTTCCTCTAATGCTGCTCCAATAACTTTGAATTGCTCATCTTCCATCAGAAAAAATTTATTCCGAGAGTTATAAATACTCTCTTGATTTGATGAGAATCCAACTGATGAAAAGTAGGAAGGCTCAATATCGGACTGTTGTAAGGGAGTACTTTTTGCATTTGTGAGGGTATCGAGCATTTGAGAGGTCATTTTTTTTGAAAATCCCCCTTTTAACACTCCAATCTTGTAAAACTCTTCAGCATTTTCTGATGTGTGGTATCCATTTACAAGGGAAGAATAATATCTTGCTAATAGAGGAAAGAATTCCCAGCTGTTTGCTTCGGTATACGTTTTAAAGCTCAACAGTTCATTAAGTAATCCTTCGCTGTACTCTGATTGCACAGGATATTCTTTTTGAAGTTGATCGAGAGAATCGACCACATACTCTTCAACGTCTCCTTTAGTATTTTCTAATTTATCTAAGAATTCATGAACGTCGAAACCGTATCCAATGGTAAGAGCGAATACAAAAAAACAAACAGCAAATCGGAACATACCACTCCCTAAAGGGTTAATTCAAAAAAATGGACATGGTTGTGTTTTGAATCTTTTTTTTCATCAATTTTCTTACAAGGCTCCTTTACGCTACAATATTCCAAAGCCCATAACTCTTGAAAAAAAAGTAAAAGCCTCATACCGTTGTCGTTCACTCAAAAACTTACAATAAATTTCGATCCGAAGGAATTCAGTGAAGCTCAGTTATCTCCAGTTCTGGAAGTTTTTTTATAGGCACGGATCACACAACTTTCTGTATTTCTGCTTTTCGACCTTCTGTAATATGGTTGCAGCCCTTTTTGAAGGTGTTTCATTTGTTTTTATTCTTCTTGCACTTTCCTCTCTTACTGATAAGAATGAATTGGACCTTAGTGGATATCCGCTCGTTTCAAAAATAGAAAGTTTATCACTTTTTTCAAGCGGTAGTTCCGAAAAATTACTGCTAGTGTTCTTTACCGCGGCAGTACTTTCACAAATTATACGAAGTAGTCTTACCTATTTCGCAAAGGTAACAACGAGTATTATTTCTTTAGGCGTTCAATGCTCTGCTCAGAAGAGTATTTATGATCAAATACTCAGTTTTAGCTTCTCCCAAGTAAGTCGATATAAAGTTGGGGATCTTGTAAACTACGCAAATATTCCAGTGACATTTACAAGTGCTGCTCTTGCCAGCGCAAATACGTTAATTGTATCTGCCTTCACTGTGATAACACTCTTTGCAACAATGATGTTCCTTTCCCCTTCACTTACGCTCATGTCAATAGGGATTTTTGGGGTTTTTGGGATTACACAAAAGCTTATCCTCCGAAGGCTGGGAGCACACTCTCACCAACTATCTGACCAAATCGCTGAATTTAATCAACATAGCGTCCAGAATTTACATGGTCTTAGACTGATTCATTCGTTTCATCGGCAAAAATTTATGTCTAGGAAGATTATCGATAGCATCCACAGTATTGCTGATTTCACGAAAAAGATGGCATTTTTAAACCAGCTAATCCCTTTCTGCTCTGAAGTTGCAGGTGTATTTCTTGCCGGCTTTTTTCTCATTGTGGGACATACTCTGCTCAGCGGAACAAGGCCAGATGTTATCCCGCTTCTTCTAACCTTCATTACCGTTATTTACCGCCTTAATGTTCGTGTCCAGGGGGTGTATGAAAGCTTATCTATTTTTGCGACGAGCTGGGGCCAACTCAACCGGATGAATACCTTGCTTAAAGACGAGGATAAAGAGTTTATCAGAAGTGGTGGTAATGTATACTTTACACCGAAAAAGAAGATCTATTTTGACGATGTATCATTACTCTATACTGATACTTTTTCTCCCTCTCTTGATTCTATCTCATTCTCAATTCCCATTGGTAAAACAATCGCTTTTGTTGGAAAATCGGGAGCAGGCAAATCATCAATAATGGATCTCCTTCTTAGGCTCTATTATCCCACAACAGGAAAGATATTGGTCGATGGATTGGATCTAGAAGAATTTGGATTGCAGGCATGGAGAGATTCGCTTGGAGTAGTCAGCCAAGACTCATTTATCTTCAATGAGACCATCAGAAACAACGTCACTTTTGGAAAGCTTGATGCTACGGACGAGGAAATTATTAATGCCTCAAAAAAGGCAGGCGCACACGAATTTATCGTTAATTGTCCTCGTGGATATGATACGGTTATTGGAGAGCGGGGATATAGAATTTCTGGCGGTGAAAGGCAACGCCTATCCTTAGCCCGAGCTCTAGTTCGCAATCCCGACATTCTTATTCTCGATGAAGCAACAAGTTGCCTTGATAGCCATTCTGAAAAATTAATTCAAGAATCGATTCTCTCACTACATAGTCTAAAAACGATCATTATTGTTGCGCATAGACTCTCAACTGTGGTGGATGCAGACCTTATTTATGTTTTGGATAAAGGTAAAATAGTTGAATCGGGTTCTCATTTTGAACTTCTAGAGAAATCAGGAGCCTACCATTCCTTATGGGAAATTCAAACAAATAAAGCTGAAGAACTCGTTATTGATTGAATGGAGAACACGTAAATGAATGTACAAGTAAAAAACCCAACAATGATCGATGATGGGTATGAAATAATTTCCCTCTATTCCCCACAAGAGTTCGCAAAAATTAAAAAATTTGCGCTGGACTGGATTACAACCCTTTTTGAACAAAATAGCTCCTCATATTTGGATGAAGAGCGATTAAAAACTTATCATGAGTGGGGAGGAAAAGAATCTGTACCACACTCTCTCATTTTGAGTGCAAAGAATCGTCATTGCTCACCGCCGGAAAATATAAAAGAAATTATCGTGAATTCCTCCTTAGTTGAAATTTTGGAAAGACTTGGTCTATCGAAACATTCACTTTGGGATGAGGGATTAGGATGGCTTGCATTCCGACTGATTCGACCAAATCATGGTGACGGATACCCATTCAGCTGCAAAGCGTGGGGCCCTGCAACAAAAGTTTATTCTATCTGGCTTCCCATTGTCAGCTTCTCTCCTGATGTTTTTCTGAAGCTGATCCCGGGATCACATAATAATACCTATGAAAAATACCTCCCAGAAAATAGCAAGTTCACAAAAGATGAATATCGACTAGTAAACGACCCCCCTGAACATGAAACCATACGCCCGGTTGTTCGCCCAGGATCTGCGATAATTTATCACCCCTACACAATGCATACCGAAGACATTTTGCATGGGAATGAAACTAGATTTAACCTCGAATTTCGCGTACTACCACATGACTAACCTTCCTTCTTATGGAATAGGAACATTACCGTTCGGGATTTCTGTTTCGAAGCCGAAGGCAAAATTGCTGATTGAAATGGCTTTGGAATGTGGAGTTACTTTTTTTGATACCTCTCCCCTCTATGGGAATGGTCATTCCGAACAAATCCTTGGTGCTGTTCTTCCAAAAAATAATGCTCCTTTGGTTTCAACAAAGGTAGGGTTAAAAAAAGTAACGCGAAGCGACGGGGGTTTTGGCGTAGCTCCTGTAAAATTAGATGAAAAAAACATCCGAAAATCCGTTGAACAAAGCCTAATAAACTTACAGCGTGATCATATCGATTTACTACAGCTTCATGCCTATGATTCGACGACACCACTTGAAGAAACGCTCTCAGCCCTCGAAAAACTCTATGGTGAGGGAAAGATTAATGCATTTGGTTGTTCAAACTATTCCCCAACGCAAGCAAGAGAGTTATTTCGACTTATTCGCAAGCAAAACATCTCCTTTTTTTGGTCTATGCAATGCCACTATAACGTGATAGAGCAAAGGGTTTCAAAAATTTTTGCCCCCCTCTGCGAAAAAAATGGAGCCCAACTTATTATCAATAGAGCTCTTGCAAGGGGAGCCCTCACCGGTCAATACACGAACCTTGAAAAGCTGCCCATAGGAAGTAGGGCCTATAATAGCTTACGGATACAAAAATGGCTTACTAAGCAGCGCCTCCAAAGTATAAAGGTATTATCGGAAGCGATTAGTCCATTCAATGTCACCCTGCTCGAGGCTTCCCTCGCATGGTTAAGGAACAAGCATCCCTCTTGTACAATTTTACTTGGAATTAAAACTCCAGAACAATTAGAACTATCCCTTCGAGCAGAAAGCTTTGCTCAAGACACATCTCTTATTAATACAATTGATCAAACTTTAGCACAGGAACAACATGTCTTCTCATCCCCTCCAAGATATCTTGAAAAATGACCAAAAGGTTGTTTTTCTTACAGGAGCTGCGCAAGGAATTGGCTCATTTATCGCAAACTGTTTCGCCCAAGAAGGCTATTTTGTCGCTTTCGCAGATGTGAATAGGGAAAAAGGGGTAGCTAAAGAAAAAGAACTCCACGAAAAGGGTTTCACATCAAAATACTACTATAGCGACTTATCAGATGAAAAAAGCGTGCGTGAGCTCGCAGAAATGGTTCGTGCTGACGTTCCTCAAATTGATGTTATTGTAAATAACGCTAAGATACCGTCGAGAGAAAAAGAAGTTCTTCCAAATATCGAGAATGAATGGGATGACTCATTCAAAGCAATGCTCAAACATCCAATTCTTTTTTCCCAACTTGTTTATGATCTTCTACAAAATAGTAAAAATGCCTCCATTATTTTTATCGGATCTACCAACGCATTTTATATTTCACAACAACCAATGTCATATCATGTTGTCAAAGGGGCTCTCTTACAGACTACTCGGTATCTTGCATGTGAATACGGGAAAGACAATATTCGAGTGAATTTACTTCATCCAGGGGTAGTAGATATTCCAGATAGAGTAAAAAAGAAAAAATCACCGCAGTATTTTGATACTATTGAACGCGTTATCCCATTGAAAAGAATTGCTATGGCTGAAGAAGTGGGCCATTCTTGTGTATTTTTAGCTTCCGATCAAGCTAAGTATATCACTGGAATAAGTATGAATCTTGATGGTGGTGAACACCTTAAAGATCACTTTCACCTCGCATATTCAAATGCTATGAATGGAGAAATTTCATGATAAATTGGTGGAACACATCTCTTGGAGAAGAGGAAAAAGAAGAACTACTACTCGCTTTTTCAGAGCGCAGAATTACAATGTCTTCTTCTGTGCAAGAAGCAGAACGACTCTTTGCTGAAATGCTTCAGGTCCCATATGCAGTCATGACAAATAGTGGAAGCTCAGCACTGCTTATCTCGCTCCTTTCACTTGGACTTGATAGAGATGTAGAAGTCATTACCCCCGCTATAACATGGATAGCTACCCCACAGGCGCCTGCGCTTCTTGGACATAACGTTAAAATCTGTGATTCTCTGCCTGATGCCCCAATTATTGACACCGATCATCTAGAAGAGCTCGTTACAGATAAAACCAAAGTAATCATGCCGGTTCACTTGAATGGGCGATATTGCGATATGCAAAAAATTAAGGAAATTGCATCAAGAGTTGGTGCCTTTGTTATAGAAGATGCATGCAAAGCTCTTTTTTCGAAGCGAGGAGATTCCTACTTAGGCACTCTTGGCGATGTTGGCTGTTTCTCATTGGGGATGATCTCCCCTGTTTCTGTTGGATATGGAGGCCTTCTGGTTACCCATGACAAAAACATCTATGAGCGCGCAAAAAAAATTCGAGATCATGGCGTGCGACGAGAGCCTGAAGCCTACGAATTTCTCGGATTCAATTTTAAAATCTCTGATTTGCTCGCTTCCCTTGCACTTCCTCAGCTGAGAAATATGGAGCTGAAGAAAAAGAAGTTTTTAACTATTCACGATTATTACTGCGATAATATTTTCCATCCGAATATGGGCATACTCCCGATAGATAAGAAAAAAGGATCTCTTCCTATCTATGTTGAAGCCGTTTCAGAAGAACGAGAAGCGATTGTTGATGCCCTTTCCGCGAAAGATATTCATGTCTCTCGGTATCACCTTCCAACATTCAATGCCTCATATCTCAACCCAACTGGAAGTTTTCCAAATGCAGAAAAATTAGCAAAAAAATGCTTTATCCTTCCTTCAGGACCTTCTCAGAAAATGGAAGATATTAGTCGAGTAGTAGAAACCATTAACTCAATTGAGCTTTTAGCAAAGGTGTAACTAATGAATGTAATCGTAATTGCCGCAACAAGTGATATCGCCACTGAACTTTGTGTGAGATGGAAAAAAATAGGCTATCAGGTCACAGGGACATACTTCTCAAAGTCATCAAATTATGAAATGCTCACTGAAAATGAGGTCCCTCTTGTTCATTGTGATTTAAAAAAACACGATTCAATTGATGAAGCAGCCAAAAAAATTGAAGAGATAGCACCTGCTTGGGACTCTATTATCTTTGCCCCTGGAACCCAAGAGCCGGTTGGACCTTTTGCCAAGGTTTCGATTGACCAATGGTCTGATTCTATACAAGTTAACTTTGTGAACCAGTTGCGACTACTCCATCGACTTCTTCCAAATCGCAATCCTACAAAAGAAGAAAAAAGCGTCATCTTTTTTGCTGGTGGTGGAACAAATAACACGGTGCTTAATTACTCTGCATATACCGTTTCAAAAATTGCGCTCATTAAAATGTGCGAACTCCTTGATTCAGAAATAGAAGATGTCAAGTTTTCAATACTTGGGCCAGGTTGGGTAAAAACCAAAATTCATCAAGCAACGATTGAAGCTGGAGAAGGTTTTGCCGGAGCTAACTACCAGAAAACGAAAGAAAAACTCTCATCTGATGAATGTGTTCCTGTTGATAAAGTGCTCGATTCAATTGAGTGGATAATGCAACAACCGAAGAACGTCGTCGGAGGAAGAAATTTCAGTACCGTATTTGACAGGTGGGGAACGCAAGAACTCTCTTCTCTGCTTTCCGACAATCCTGATCTATACAAGTTAAGAAGATATGGAAACGAGGCGTTAGTTAAAAATTGACTTTTTTAACTGAGCTGATTTACAACAATTAACCAAAATTTTTGGATGTTATGACGAAAAATTCTCTTCAAGTAAATGCAGACTTACGAAAAAAAATTGTTGAAATGGTCTATGCCTCAAAAGAGGGACACATTCCAAGCTCTTTTTCAATCGTTGACATCATAGAATTTTTGTACGCTCATGTGCTTCGCTATGATGCAAAAAAACCCTCTTGGGAAGATCGAGATTATTTCATTTTAAGCAAAGGCCATGGAGCTGCAGCCCTTTACGTTGTTTTAGAAAAATTCGGTTTTATTTCTGCTGAAGATATCGAACAATACAGCAGCGACATCGGTATACTCGGTGGACACCCTGATACAACAAAGGTACCAGGAGCTGAAGCTTCAACAGGCTCTCTGGGACACGGATTCCCAATTGCAGCAGGAGTTGCTCTTGGTTTAAAGATACGAAATGCTCCCAACAAAGTATTTGCACTCCTCGGTGATGGAGAATGTAACGAAGGCACGATTTGGGAAACAGCACTCGTTGCTGCAAAGCGGAAACTTACAAACCTCACAGCCATTGTTGACCTAAATGGTTCTGCCGCCCAAATACTTCCAGTTGACCCACTGCGTGAGAAATGGGAAAATTTTGGTTGGGAAGCGATCGAAATAGATGGTCATTCACAATCAGAAATGAAAGATGCATTTGAATACCAGTCCCCTGATAAACCAAAAGTTATTATTGCTCATACGGTTAAAGGGAAAGGTGTCAGCTTCATTGAAGGACATGGAAAATGGCACCATAAGATACCAACACCTGACGAACTGAACCTGATCTATGAGGAGTTACAATGAAAAAAATGCGCCAAGTTTTTGCGGATACTATGCTTGAAGTGGGTTCTGTTGACCCTTCACTGGTTGTCATGGTAGGTGACATAAGCCACGGTATTCTTACTCCATTTGCCTCAGCTCATCCCGATCGTTATTACAATGTCGGTATTTGTGAGCCAACCATAGTTGGAATGGCTTCTGGAATATCCAAAGTGGGATTAACACCTGTCGTTCACACAATTGCTCCATTCATTATCGAACGCTCGTATGAACAGATTAAACTTGATTTTGGGTACCAACAGTTAAAAGGTAACTTCATAAGCGTTGGATCTGCTTTTGATTACTCGCAGCTTGGATGCAGCCACCATTGCTATACAGACATCTCTTTGATGAGCCATTTTGCAAATGGTCAAGTATTTTTCCCTTCTTCTCCTATAGAATTTGAGCTCCTTTTCCGTGAAGCATATTCAGAAGAGAGGAAAATCAACTACTTTAGATTACCTGAAAGAACTCATGGAGTTACATTTTCAGCTGATGATGTTGCTGTCGGTAAAGGGATTCAGGTTACAGAAGGGACTTCCCTTACTTGTGTGGTAATAGGTCCACTGCTTAAAAATGCTTTGGAAGCATATTCCACACTGAGCCTGAAAGGAATTTCTATGGAAATCCTTTACTTCCCAACCATAAAACCACTTGACCATACTCTTCTTTTAAAGAGCCTAAAAAAAACGAGCAATGTTCTTGTTATCGAGGAGGCTTCCTCACGAGATGGCATTTTTAACGCTGTGTTACAAGCATCTCATCATCTTGGAAATATTCGATACGATAGTATTGCAATTACAGATTTTGTCTATGGATATGGTTCGTATGAAACCCTTCTTGAAAAATGCAACATGCATCCGGAAGGAATTGTTCACCATGCTGAAAAACTCGTTTCTAATCAATCTGCATTAGCGAGTGTATAAGCATGAATTCCTACCTGAGCACGTGTTATAAAGAACTTACACCTGGATCAACTTTATTGGATGTGGGATGTCTGGGATTCGATCAGTATGCTCATTGTGAATCAATAAAGCCAAAAGCCTTTTCCCACTATGGCATTGATTATTGTAGGCCTGAGCACGTTCCAGAAGGAGTACACTTTGATCAAGTCGATCTAAATAAAGAAGCTCTTCCTTACCCGGATGATTTTTTCGACTTTGTGCTTGCAAAACACATCATAGAGCACCTTAGAGATCCCATTACTTTTTTTAGTGAACTAATTCGAGTTACAAAACCGGGTGGAAAAGTCTATATCGAAGCACCTTCCGAACGATCATTATTGCTTCCACAAATGCCTTTTCAGCATGACAAATTCTTTAGTCTCTCTTTTTTTGATGATCCAACCCATATGTCTCGTCCATGGCCACCGCAAGCCTTGTATAGACTTTCGATGCTTTTTGGGTGTACTCCCCTTATTGCAAAGCATCTCATCTCATGGAAGCACCGCCTTCTTTTCCCTTTTGTTTCGCTTTTTGCATTAATTACAAGAAATGGGAAACTCTTAGAAAGAAATGTCTGGCAAACTGTTGGATGGGCAAGTTTTCTACTCGTCCAAAAACCTGAATCCCTTTCTGGAATGCCAGAGTTCAACTACTATATCCCTGACAGATAAACATCTGAAGGAACTCCTTGTGAATGGTAGAGTTCCATATGCAATGGTGTTAACATGTTTTTGAATGTTTTTTGCTGGTCAGTATATTCAAGCCACTTCTCTTCTGGCTCATTGACGAGCATTAAAAACTCATCAAGAGCAGCATGCATTTGCTTTTCTGTCATGTCGATATACGTACATGCTTCACCATAGGTATTCATCCCAATCTCAAAAAACTGTGGGGAAGTGATATGTTCTTGCCAGGTTAAAACGTGTCCACTTGCCACTTTTTGAACACCTTTTGGGAAAAAGCGAAAACGCTTTGCTGGCTGAATCCCTAATATTTCTGTGTAATTGAGACCAAGCACAGGGACATCACACATCGTTGCAAAAATCTCTACACCTGATTTGCTTGAAACTACGAAAGAACACCCTGTGTAGAGGGCTAGGTCATTGCTAAGTGAGCAATGAGAAGAACGGCAATAGTTAAATAACCCCTTTCTTTCCTTGAATACAGGTTGTTCACTTCTTCCTTGTATAACAACATCATACCCAAGTCCTATCAGTTTATCTATGATACTTTCATAGCGCTCAGGAAACCATATTGTTCTCCGGTCTGAAGGAGGGGGATACTGCTTGATATTGACATTGAGAATGACAAATGGATTCTTAACTCCTAACGCTTCCAACAATGGTTTGGCATCGATAGTGTTTTTTAATCGAGATGAGGGTGTTTCATAATTGAGAGCACAGCAATCCTTAAATACATCCCATTGATAATCAAATTGCTCCCTAACAAGGTAGTATGTTTCGACAAAATCACTTGATAAACCGTAGTCATTTTTATAAACGGGATCGAGTTCTTTACAATATTGGGCAGTAGGGACTTCAGCCAAATCAAACATATGAAGAAAATTGGGGTGCTCTTTTGAAAGCCTGTAATATACAGGCAACATAGTCCAGTGAAAAACACAATAATGACCAAAAAAAATCAGCATCAAAAAATCAATAACACGGCTAGGATAAACCACTTGGGTGTCTGGCAGTACGTGTTTTGCAATTTCCAGATATCCTTGTGGCTCATTTGTAAAGAGCAATAAAGAAACATCTCTTCTTGAGGCTTTCCAAAGCCTTAAATAATGGAGCACATAGATATGTGTTCCAAAGTCCTTCCTTCCTGCAAAGAAAAACTGCGTTTGGTCTCCTGCATTTTGAATATGTTTTTTGTACCACCAGTAAAGGCTTTGAGAGTAAAAAAAATTAAAGAGTGAATATATGGGATAAACAACATACGCTCCAAAAAATGAGCCCATTACAGCCACATATTTATGCCTTTTGTATAGCTTTCTATACAGATATTGACTTACCTTTTCCGTCCAAGAGATATTTGATGTAGCAGCGTATCGAAGCATAGTTCTTTTAAGTATTTGTTAATTCTAAATAATGTGCAGATGGTACCGCTGAAGCGATGGCTAACTCCAGATGCAATGGAGTTAGTGTACTCATAAATTCCTGTTGGAGAGTCGTTAAGGTATTCCACTCATTATGCTTTAGAAGAAGTAAAAATTCTTCTAAGGAGGTATTCAGATCATCTTCCGACATCTCAATGTATTCAATACATTTTTTTTCATACAAATTTTCGCCAATTTCAAAGAAAGCAGGAGAATTTAGATGATCTTTCCATGAAAAAAGCCTGTCTTTTTCATTATCACGAATATACTTTGGAAAATACCGCATTTTTTTTGCAGGCTGCATTCCGAGAAGCTCGGTATAATTTACTCCCATGACAGGAGTGTCCGTTAGCGTTGCAAAGATCTCAATTCCCGATTTGCTTGTAATTGCGAACTCAGCGTGCGTAAAAAGGGTCATATCATTGACAACTGATGTGTGAGAAGACCTTGAATAGTCGATGAGTCCATTTCTAGGAGTAAAGTATGGCTGCTCCTCTCTTCCTTGCACTACCACCTGATACCCTTTTTCTATCAAACGATCAATAAGGACATTGTATCTTTCTGGAAATTGAACTCGTCTTCTATTTGAATACTTTAAATATTTTTTGCAATTTACATTGAGTACTACATATGGAGTTTTAATATTTAGTAGTGTTAACAACGAGTTTTGCACTGCTGGTTTAACAAGTTCTCTTTTTTTGTATTGTGCATAGTAGTCTTCAAACAAATGCCACTTATAATCAAATTGTGATCTCACTGCTTTGTACGCATTTAGAAATGAGGGAGAAAATTCTGATTTGTACTTTTGGTAGTGACGGTCTAAAAATTCATTGTATTCAGTTATTCCATTGCCAAAGAGATAAAATAGGTTCAATCCATCTGGACGATCATTTGCTAAAAAGGGATAGACATAACTAAATGTCAGGTAATGAATAATTTTTGTACCGAAAAGAGTCATTGGCAAAAGAGTCTGAAAAGTATCGGGGTATATCAACATCGCTTGCGGCACAAGCAGAGATGCTAATTGAACGACTCTATGAAAATCACTTGTGAGAATAACAATTGCTACCGGACCTCTAGATTCTGACCAAAGTTTTGCATAGGAAAGTAAATAGAGTTGTGTTCCAAAGTCATTTCTTCCCACAAAGAAAAGCTGATAGGATTTTGGAACTTCATCGATTTTTTTGCGAAATACCCTTAAGTAAAATGGCTTGAAAAAACTGTTCAGGGCATAAAAAAGCAGTCTTCTTGGAAGCTTTATCCAAGAAGGTATCCAAGTGGTTTTCCGAAGAACGGTATCTAATCGAATGATGAGTGATTGCATATTTATCCATGGGAACTCGGCTGAATATCCTACTGAGTGCTCAATGGAAAGTCAAGGGTAATACTTGCAAAATAAATTTAGAAATTATTACAGTGTTTACTCACCTTTATTGCCTTAAATAGGTTCAATATCAATAAGGACTTTCATGAATTATTTCACTTTTTTCTTCATTCAATTTGCTCTTATTTTTACATCTGTACAGTCTCTTCTTTTTGGCAAAATTTATGACTGTTTCCCGTATATGAACGAATATATATCGCTGAAAATTAGATTTCGGGAGTTATATGATGTCGTCGATAAATTCATTATCGTTGAGTCAAATGAAACATTTCAGGGAAATCTTAAACAGTTCAATTTTGAAAAAATTCGGCATCAATTTGCAGAATATGAAGATAAAATTCACTATGTCAAGATCACAAAGCGCTTGAAGACAGATAACCCTTGGGAACGAAGAACCTATCAGGTCAATCATGTTTTACAAGGACTAAATGAATGCGGTGCTCAAGATCATGACGTTGTTATTTTCTCTGATGTGGATGAAATTCCTCCTAAAGCTCATGTGGCGGGCCTTGAACGAAGAGTAAAAAAAGGGCATCGATATGTGTTCATGCAAAAAATGTATGAGCGGTTCTTAAATAGCAGGTCGAAAAAAACCTCTATATGGTCTGGAACTGCAATGACTACTTTTCAAAATATCAGTGAGCTTACTCCTGAAGGATTAAGAAGACATGCTCGAGTAACAGATACCGGTTACCTTCAAAAAGTTTGGGCTGGGTGGCATTTTAGCTCTGTCTATGGAAAGGACCTCCCAGAATTGCTTTATTACAAAATCCAAAACATTTGTGATAAAAATGTAGGCAGCATCTACCCTATGGAAGATCTGATTCTCTTTGCACAGAATAATTTGGTAATTGAAG
>Ga0070729_10001034_pt1 | contig 47256 bp, 23 predicted proteins | sample tdDd472_FD_66725 | JGI IMG/M metagenome (GOLD analysis project Ga0070729, IMG submission 66725) | Marine sediment microbial communities from the Atlantic coast under amendment with organic carbon and nitrate - tdDd47.2 | ecosystem: Environmental > Aquatic > Marine > Coastal > Sediment | place... | reverse complement strand
GGTGAATTGTCTGTGGTTTCACCTGATACTGTGTTTTTTGAAATCTTCCAGTCAACTTTTGGGTTATTGATCACAGCCTGAGGAATTTCCTGGGTAATGATATTTTTCATAACATCATAGACAATTTCCTGACGTTTGAGACCATCGCTTTCCTGGTATTGGGCTTTCAATTCATCGCGAAGTCCCCAATGAGTAATGAGTTTTAATCCTTCTGGGAATTGACGGTCGCCATTTTCATCGATGATATTGTGCATATAGATATTATAATTACTGATGTAATTATCAGCATCCACGCGTGATGCATGATTTCCTTCTGCAACTTCTGCTGGAACTCTATCTTGAAAATCCTGCGCAAGTCTGACTTCCGCCCACTTTGCTGCATCCCAGGCTTTACCTTTGACAGCACATTCCTCTGTGGAATAGATTGGATAGTTCAATAATACCCAAAATGCTACTTTAGTATCAAACAAAGTACTTCCCACATAAGGACTCAAACTAAACTTTGAAAAAAGTGCATCGATAGAAGTGATATCACCATCATCGATCTGCATTCCCCAAGTCATTGTTCTGTCCATTTCCACCAATAAGCCTGAGAGTTGTTCGAAATTAGTTGACACCTTTTGAAAACAGAGAGCTCTTTCTTCTTCATCGATGACAAAATTATTAGTACAAAATTCAGCCATCTCATCAACAGAACCATCTTTTTCCTGCCAGAGTTTGGCAACTTGATTTACTCCTGTTGATATTTTGTTTTTGTATTTAACACCAAATTTTTCAACCATTTGATTTGTAATGCTTTTAGACACATCTTCCATGTCAGGTCCTCCATATAATGGTAGCATTATTGTAGTAATGAGCAGAATTGTAAAAGTTAATTTGAAAAATTGTTGCATTTCTCTCTCCTTTATTAAATAAAAACTAGTGTTAATTAAAGGAAAGAAATCATCTACTTCAAGAATAATTTTCAGAGAACAGTACCATTTTTTCCAATGAAAGTGTATATTCATAAACCAATGAAAATTAAAAGTACAAAAAATCTATTAAAATATATAATAATCATTATTCTTACTTCTCAGTTTTTACATGCAGGAATATTCCATATTCCATTTCAAAAAATTGCAAACCTGATCATTGTTCGTGCAAAAGTGAATGGCAATCCGGAAAATTTTATCTTTGATACCGGAGCAAAAACACTCATCATAAATAATAAATATGTTGAAGCCTATGAACGGAACACTAGAAAAAAATATGAAGTCAAAGGAATTGGTAGTAAAGTATTTAAAGTTGATGATATCAATGTTCAGCATTTTGAATTTGCAGACATAATCAAAAAGGACTTCAATGCAATTGTTTTGAATATGTCATTGATCGAAGAAGTTGTAGGTAAACCGGTTTATGGATTGATCGGGTATGAAATATTCAAAGAATATGATATTGTTATTGATTACGATCAAGCATATCTGACTTTTATTCCACCATTAGAATTTATGGACTATTGGAATATGAATGTTGTGAATCGGAAATTCTCATACTTGGATTTTACAATGTCTGACCATCTGCCTGTAGTAAATGCACTTGCCGGAGATAAAAAAATCACTTTGGGAATAGATACTGGAGCAGCAAGAACCCTTGTAGATCAGAAAATAATCGATATTATCCGATATGAGATTGATGGAATAAAGGATAAAATACTTGTAGGTGTGGATAATGAAAATCTTCAAATCACCTGTGGAACAATTAGAAGAATAAAGATTGGGCAAAAAAATTATGATAATATTGAGATATTGATAAAAGATTTATCTCATATCAACGATAATATCAGCAGTAAAGTGAATGGTCTGATTGGATATGATATATTGAAGCATTATAAAACTATTATAAGCTATAGTAATAATAAATTTGTCTTTGTAGAGTAATTTCAACCTGGGATTTAATTATGAGAATGAAACATAGTACAATAGTATTGGGCTTGTTATTTGGTTGTATTAATTGGATCTTTGATTCGTTATTGGACTATTGGATATTTTATTCCGGTGAAGGAACCTTATTGGAACTAACGATAACGAATGTACCATCTCATGAACTATATATCAGATCTTTTATGCTTGTTTTGTTTTTAATCTTCAGTGCTATCATTTCTATTCATTTGAATAACCAAAAAAAATTGATTCAAAGCCTGAAAGAAAGTGAAAAGAAATTTAGTCAACTATTTGATAATATAAATCTTGGTGTTGCATTATGTGAAATTATTACTGATGAAAGCGATACAGCAGTCGACTTTGTGATATTAGATGCCAATAAAAAACATGAAGAGATGACTAGACTGAAAACCAATGAAATCATTGGTAAAAAAGCAACGGGTTATATGGACGAACAGATATTATCTAAAATTGAAGTTTTTGGAAAAGTGGCACAAACTGGTAAATCAGCAGAGATAATAAATTTTTTTGATACTAGTCAACAATATGTTAGTATGAAGATCTTCTCTCCGAAATTAGGTCAGTTTGCTATTGTTTTAACTGATATTACAGAAGAAAAAAGATTAGAGTCCGCCATTCTTCATTCCAAAAAAATATTACAGAAGATATTGGATACAATTCCTGTCCGTGTATTTTGGAAAGATTTAAATAGTGTTTACCTTGGTTGCAATGACCTTTTTGCCAAAGATGCCGGACTTGGTTCCTCAGATAAAATTGCTGGAAAAACTGATTTTGAACTTTTTGATGTTGATAGTGCACAAAATTTTGTTATGGACGACAAAAAGGTGATATCAACAGGAATCTCTAGGAATTCTTATGTCGAACCACAAAGTAGGAAAGATGGTTCTACTGGCTGGTTGATGACATCAAAAACACCGCTACTTAATGCTGAAAATGAAATTATCGGTGTATTGGGTACTTATGATGACATTACAAGCATAAAAAGAACTGAACAGGAATTAAGAGTACAAAAAGAAAAGTTCAATGCACTTTTTGAATCTATGACAGAAATGGTTGTAATGCATGAACTGATAACTGATATAGACGGAAATCCAATAGATTACAAGATTACTGATTGCAATAGACAATTCACCGAAATAACAGGTATAAAAAAGGAAGATGCAATTGGGAAACTTGCAACTGAAGTTTATGGTACACATGAAGCTCCATATTTGAAAGAATATAGTACTGTCGCAATAACAGGAAAAACATATGTATATGAAACATATTATGAACCCATGAACAAATATTTTTTGATTTCAGTTGTATCACCTAAAAAAGGAGAATTTGCAACAGTTACAAATGATATTAGTCAAATCAAACAAATCCAGGAGGTTGTCAAGGCAAAGAATAAAGAACTGGAAAACTATCTCTATATTGCCTCTCATGATTTAAGATCACCTTTGGTAAATATCCAGGGGTTTAGTGTTAGATTACAAAAAATTGTTAAAGCTTTAGAAACAGATCTGGAAGAAATAGAATTAGATAAAAAGGAAAAAATATTCAAACAGGATTTGCCAAAAACCCTGGAATTTATTTTTACCAGTGTGAAAAAGATGGATAAATTGATCAAAGGATTGCTACAGATTTCCAGAACTGGCAGAGTAAAGATGAATATTCAGAAAATAGATATGGATGAACTCATTGGCGTGGTTCTCAATATACACAACTTTGAGATAGAAAATATCAAGGCAGAGATCAATGTTGAAAAGCTTGATAATTGCTATGGCGATTCCGACCTTTTAAACCAACTTTTTTCAAACCTTATGAGCAATACTTTAAAATACAGAAAAGCAGGTGAAACACTCAAAGTAAATATTTCTTCAGAAAAACATTATAATCAGGTTAAATATATTGTAACAGATAATGGAATTGGTATTGAAGAAAGGCATCTGGAAAAAATATGGAATGTTTTCTTTCAGGTACAGCAAACTTCGGGAGATGGACTGGGACTCAGCATGGTAAAACGTATTGTCGATAAGCACAAGGGCAATGTACATGTTGACTCTGTTCCAGAACAAGGAAGTAGTTTTATCATTACATTACAAAGTGAAGAATTTATAGAATAAATTGGTGGAGAAAATTATGACAGAATTTAAAAAATTAGAAATATTAATTGCTGAGGATGATGATGGCCATGCAGAATTAATAACAATGGGTCTACAGGATTCTGGTGTTTGTAATAAAATTACCAGGTTTTCAGATGGGAAAGAAGCCTGGGAGTTTTTGAAAAATTGTGGAGAAGGATCAGATAGATCCTATCTGTTATTGTTGGATATCAATATGCCAAATATGGATGGTGTAGAAGTCCTGTCACGAATGAAACAATCCAATTGTTTGAAAAAGATTCCTGTCATAATGCTGACAACAACCGATGACCCCAGAGAAGTTGAGAGATGTTATGAATTAGGCTGTAGTGTTTATATTACAAAGCCTGTTGATTTTACTGATTTTTCTGAAAAACTGAGAAGATTGGGTTTATTTGTCCAAATAGTTAGTGTTTAAAATAAAGAAAGTATGAAATGCTGATATTGATCGTAGAAGATGATTTAGGTTTAGTTGAATTAAGTAGCCAGATATTTGAGGATTCTGGTCATACTGTAATTAGCAGTTCAAATGAGCGGGATGCCCTTACACTGATTAGGGAAAAAAAACCAGATATAATGGTTCTGGATTATGTATTGGAAGAGTCTACTGGGGAAGATTTTGTCAATACTGCAAAAGAGAAAAATCTAGATATACCTCCCTTTATTGTAGCAACAGGATTTGGTGATGAAAAAGTTGCTGTGAAGATGATGAAATTAGGAGCAAGTGACTATCTTATTAAAGATGTCAATTATCTTGATATGCTACCCGAAGTTGTAAACAAAATCGCAAAAAATATTGAACGAGATAGAGAAAATCTGCAATTACAGGTAGAAAAAAATGAAATAGAACAACTTCACAAAACGGTATTAGAATCTCTTGATGAATCAGTACATTTGATTGATAGTGATTTCAATATTCAGCTTTTAAATAAAAAGTGCATAGAATGGTGTCGTTCATTTGGACTAAATACAGATGTGATTGGCCAGAACCTACAAACAGCTTTTCCTCATATTACAGATGATATAATGGCCGGATATGAGCATATAGTCAAAACAGGAGAACCTATAACCGATATTGGGAAAAATACTTTAAACGGAAAAACAATCTATACAGAAACACGAAGAGTACCAGTAAAAAGTAATGGTAAAGTAACAGGAATTGTAACCGTTGTAAAAGACATTACGATTGAAAAAATCGCAGAAGAAGAACGAACCAAAAATGAAAAGTTGCTTCACAAAGTTGCCGAAAACTTCCCCAATTCTTATATGTCTATTGTTAATTCTGATTTAACAATTGGATTTACTTCTGGAAAGGAATTTCTAAAACTTGGTGTGGATCCAGATAGCTTTGTTGGACTTTCTATCGACCAGATATTTAAAGAGAAATCATCTGAAATTAAGAAATATTATGAACGAACCTTTCAGGGTGAAGAATGTTCTTTTGAGTTGTTTATTAATAATCAATACCAACTATATAATACTGTACCTCTTTATTCAGATTCAGGAAAAATTGAACAAATTCTGGCAGTAGTAGAAAACATTACTGATAGTAAAATTGCCAGCATAGAGTTGGAAAAAAACAAAACTTTACTGGATATGACTCAGAAGTTGAGTAAAACTGGTGGCTGGGAATATGATGTTGAAACAGAAGAAATGACATGGACAGCTGAAACCTATCGGATTCACGGCATTGATATTGATAAATTATCCTTACATGAATCTAAGGACCTGATTGATAATAGTATTTTATGCTACAATAAAAATGATCGTTCAAGAGTATTAAAAACCTTTGAATTGTGTGTCAAAGAGGGAATCGATTATGATATTGAGGTTCCTTTCACAAAAATTACGGGTGAAAATATATGGATTAAAACTAATGCCTATGCCGTTAAAGAAGATGATAAAATTGTTAGAGTAGTTGGCAATATTCAGGACATTACAGATATCAAGCTTATTCAGGAAAGGTTGGAAAAGAGTGAAAACGAATTTCGTCTCGTAGCACAGAATGCTCCCGGCATTGTATATCAATACCTTATTGATGAAAAAGGGAATGATAGGTTTGTATACATGAGTCAGGAAGTCGTAAATCTTTATGGTATCACTGCTGAACAAGTTATGCAAGATGCGTCCTGTTTCACAAACAAGATTCATACTGACGATGTACATGTGTTTGAAACTGCACTGAATAAATCTATGAAAAATTTGACCCAATTTGCGGTTGAAATCAGGATAATAACAGATGATGGAATGGTCAAATGGATGAGTGCCAGGTCAATTCCCCAAAGGACTAAAAATGGAGGAATACTTTGGACTGGAATTTCTATTGATGTCACTGATCTAAAAAATGTTGAAGAAGAATTGAAATACAGAAATAAATTAGATAAAGCACTATTCAATATTTCAAATCAATTGTTGCTAAATCCTGACCACTCTTATGATGAAGTCCTCAAAATGCTAGGAGAGACGATTGATGTCAATCGGTCTTATATATTCCAATTTTTTGAAGACTGCAGTAAAATGAGTAACACATACGAATGGTGTAGTGATCCTGCTGAAGCCCAGATAGACAATCTACAAAATATTAACAGCGATAGCTTTCCCTGGTGGATGAAAAAGTTGCGAAACCATGAAAATATCAAGTTTCAAAATATAGATGAACTCCCTGAAGAGGCATATAATATCAAAGAATCATTAAAAGATCAGAATATTAAATCATTAATCGTAGTTCCTCTTTTTTCAAAAAGTGGAAAATTATTTGGATTTATGGGATTTGATGATACTCAGATTCATCGTCAATGGTTTCAGGCAGAAATCGAAGTGCTCAGTCTTGTAGCAGACCTTGTGGTCAATGACTATGAAAGAAAAGAAGCAGAAAATCAATTACGAAAGAATTCTGAATTATTTTCCAAACTTTTTAAATCAATGCCAAATATTGTAATTCAGGCAGAATTGGATGGGACAATTATTTTTGTAAATGATTTTACGCTGAAGTTAACAGAACTCTCAACAGTAGAAGTCATCGGGCGGAATTTTTTAGAATTTATAGCTCCTTATCATAGAGAAAAAGCAACTAAATTGACAAAAGAAATGGTAAATCAATATCTTGGAAATCAGATATATGATTTTATTTTACCAAACGGCAAAACATTTACAGGTGAAGTCAATGGAGATGTTCTGAGAGATGAAAATGGGCAACCTTATGGTCTGATTCATACCTGTCGTGATATTACCGAAGAAATCGAATATCAAAAAGCAATATTGCAATCAAAAAAATCCTATGAGGATATTTTTAATTCTGTTTCTGAAGCTATTTATATTCAGGACAAAGATGGGTTATTTGTAGATGTAAACCGAAGTGTAGAACTTCTCTATGGCTATAGAAAAGAAGAACTTATAGGAAAAGGTCCATCAATGTTATCAGCAGATAACATGAATGACCTTGGAATGGTACAAAGAGTTTGTACCAATACTTTTGAAACTGGTGAAGTGGGTCAATTTGAATTCTGGGGAAAACGCAAAAATGGTGAAGTTTTTCCAAAAGATGTGATAACAAGTAAGGGGAAATATTTTGGCCAAGATGTTTTGATAACCACAGCAAGAGATATTTCCGATCGAAAAACAATGGAAGAAGAACTGAAAAAAAGTGAGCAACGACTTCGCACAATTATGGATGTTGTACCTTCCATGATCTATGTGAAAAACGCTGAAGGAAGATTCCTCGCTGCAAATGAAGCGGTAGCAAAATCACTAAATATGGAATTGGATCAGGTAATCGGGAAATTGCATACAGAATTACATAAAAATCGTGAACAAGCAGAATATATGATTTCTGTTGATAGAGATGTAATTAAATCAGGAAAACCAATAGAAATAATACAGGAATCTTTAAATGATAATTTTGGAGAAGAGTACTGGCTACATACAATAAGATTACCTTTTTTCGGTGATGAATTTGGCGAACCTGTTTCATTAGGAGTCTCGTTGGATATCACTGAATTGAAAAAAGCAGAGCAGGCATTACAGGAAAGTGAAGAACAATTTCGTACGCTTGTAGAAAATATTCCCGGAATTACTTATAGATGCAAAAATGATAAACATTACACAATGTTATTTTTAAGTGAAGAAATCAGTAAAATATCTGGCTATCCTTATACAGATTTTATTAAAAATAGAATTCGATCTTATACATCTATTATACACAAAGAAGACCTTGATCATGTAAATATTAGAATCAATAAAGCCATTGAGAGCAAAACGACCTATACAATGGAATACCGGATTATTTGTTCTGATGGTGTAGAAAAATGGGTTTTTGAGAAAGGACAGGGAGTTTTTGACAAGAATGATGACTTGCTCTATTTAGATGGAGTGATCATTGATATTAATGATCGTAAACAAGCTGAGTATGAACGTATCAAACTGGAAGAACGTCTGCAAAGAGCTCAAAAACTTGAAACTATCGGAACCTTAGCTGGTGGAATCGCTCATGACTTCAATAATATCCTAACTCCGATCATGGGATATGCTGATATGGCGTTGGTGAAGATTCCGTCTTACAGTCCTCTTCATGAAGATATAGAGCATATCCTTACTGCATCCAAGAGAGCTAAAGCATTGGTTCAGCAGATTCTCTTATTTAGTAGGAAACTAGAATCAGAGAGAGTTCCAATTCAATTGCACCTGATCATCAGTGAGGCAATCAAACTGATGCGGGCAACTATACCAACAACAATAAAAATTGATATGGTTTTGGATAAAGAATGTGGTTATGTGATGGCGGATGCTTCCCAAATTCACCAGGTGATTGTGAACCTTTGCACAAATAGTTTTCATGCCATGGAAAAAGATGGTGGAAAACTGACTATATCTTTGGAAAGAGTTTCTATAGATGAAGATACCGTCAGAGAAAATATTAATCTAAAAGTACAGGATTATATTAAAATCTCAATTGCTGATACTGGTGTTGGAATCGATATAATTACTAAAGGACGAATTTTTGAGCCGTTTTTTACAACAAAAACGGTTGACAAAGGGACAGGAATGGGTCTATCGGTGGTTCATGGGATTGTTCAACAACATGGTGGCGATATTCAGGTGGAAAGTGAATCCGGAAAAGGGACAACATTTTTTCTTTATTTTCCTGTTACAGATGAAGTTGACACAATGAATGATGAACCGGAATTGATCCTGAATAGAGGAAAGGAAAGGATTATTCTTTGTGATGATGAAGCTTCTATTACCAAAATGACAGGAAAAATGCTGGAACATATGGGCTATGAAGTAGACACTTTCAACAGTAGTAGAATTGCATTACATGAAATTATAAATAATAAAAATAAATACAATTTACTCATTTCTGATTTAACGATGCCTGAAATGACAGGCGTTGAATTGGCTTGTAGTATTCGGAAAAAAGGTATTGATATACCAATTATGATAATGACTGGTTTTGGAGATAGTTTGTCCGGTGATATGGTAGAGAGATGTGGTATCAAGGAAGTTGTCAGCAAGCCTATAATAATGAATGAACTGGCTGCAATCGTGAGATCAGTGCTGGATGATTAGGTTATCCATAAACAATCAATATAATCTGTAAGCATATGAAGCGTTAAACCTATGCCAATAATCCTGGTTTTTGGAAATAAGCACATTCCGAAATATACTGGAATAGCAATATAAGAATGTAATAGATGAAATCCGATGCTGCACCGATTCGGATCAAATATTGGTGTTGCCAGCAAATGGTCTAAATCCACTAACATAGTCAACAGCATAATAATCCAGGCTTTTTTCCATTGCTTTCGGAAAAATATCCAGGCGATCAATCCGGGGAAAAGAAGGTGTAGTGAATAGTGTATTATTGTCTGCATAATTTTTATTACGGATTACAAATCCGTGATCCAGTCTTATATAAAAAAGTTCCTCGATTTAACCGAGGAACTTTTTATTTATTTTTCGAGTCTTTTCGTGTGATTAGCGGGCAATAACTTAAGCATTTACCTTTTCAATCAACGTAGAAACAATCTTATCCTGAGGAATACGAATCTGTTCCAAAGTATCACGATCACGCAATGTCACGGTTCCATCTTCCAGAGTCTGAGTATCTACAGTAATTCCAAAAGGAGTTCCTGCTTCGTCCTGACGTCTATAGCGACGGCCGATTGATCCGGCTTTGTCATAGAATGTGGCCATGTATTTACTGAGATCATTGTTTATTTTTTCTGCGATTTCAGGCATTCCATCTTTGCTCATTAAAGGGAATACTGCAACTTTGATTGGTGCAACTCTTGGATGAAGTGACAATACAACCCTGTCATTTTCTTCATCTTCCCAGTAAGCGTCAGATAGTACAGTCAACAAAGTTCTGTCAACACCGGCTGAAGTTTCAATAACAGCAGGAACGATGTGAACATTGTTTTCCTGATCAAAGTAAGAGAGGTTTTTGCCACTGGCTTTGATATGCTGATCCAGATCAAATGTCTGACGATCGGCGATACCTTCCAGTTCTGACCAACCAAAGTAGAATTTATATTCCACATCCATGCAACCACGAGCATAATGTGCTAATTCATCTTCTGCATGTGGTCTGAGACGGAGATTTTCTTCTTTGATACCGAGTAATTTATAAAATTCAAAACGCTCGTTGATCCAGAATTTATACCATTTTTCATTATCATCAGGATGAATGAAAAATTCCATTTCCATTTGTTCAAATTCACGGGAACGAAAAATGAAATTTCCGGTTGTGATTTCGTTTCTAAAAGCTTTTCCAATCTGTCCAATTCCAAAAGGAACTTTCAGGCGGGATGTGTTTTCCACATTACCAAAGTTTACAAAAATTCCCTGGGCTGTTTCTGGTCTCAAGTAAATCTGTGCTGCGGAATCTTCAGAAGGTCCGTAGTGAGTTTTGAACATCAGGTTGAAATTTTTGGCATCTGTCAGGTTGTTACCGCCACAATTTGGACAAACAATTCCTTCCAGTTCGATGGCTTCTTCATTGTTACAACGAGGACAAGTGGATTTATGATAGGTAACAGGTTCATTTGCAACTAAACTTTCAAAGGATTTTGTATATTTTGCTTTTCCGGTGATACGTCCGTTTTCCACATCAAATTTCATGATACATTTTGTACATTTGAATTTGTGAGGTGCTTTGTCTTCGCGGAAACGGGTTTTGCAATCTTTACAGTCAACAAGAGGATCATTGAAATTTGCTACGTGTCCTGAGGCTTCCCAAACTTTTGGGTGCATCATGATTCCGGCATCCATTCCAACAACATTGTTGCGACTGGTGATCATGTGTTGCCACCAGAAATTTTTGATATTACGTTTCAGTTCCACACCAAGTGGACCGTAATCCCAGCAGCTGTTCATGCCGCCATAAATTTCACTGGACTGAAAGATGAATCCTCTTCTTTTACAGAGGGACATCATCTTATCCATTGGGTCTTGTTTATTCTGTTTCGCCATAAAGTTTCCTTTTATTTTTCTAATTTTTCTTCAATATCTTCTTCACTGAAAGTCGATTTGCAATTGGCACAGATGATCTGTGATCCGGCACGTTTTGTCTCTTTTCGTTCGAGAAATGGATATTCACATTTTGGACATTGTATTTCTATGGGTTTGTTCCAGGTTGCGTATTTACATGTTGGGTATTTACTACATCCATAAAATGTTTTACCACGTTGTGTCCGTTTTTCCACTATCAAGCCATCGCAGCCTTCTTCGGGACAGTCGATACCAATATCATAAGGTAATGTGGTTTTGCAATCCGGATATTTACTACAAGCCCAGAATTTACCAAACCGGCCTTCTTTGAAATTCATATCAGCTTCACATGTAGGGCATTTCTTCTCAGAAACCGGCATGTTTGTAGGATCGATGAGAGGCTTTGTGTTTTTACAATCAGGAAATGTACTGCAGGCATAAAAGCGGCCATTACGGCTCCACTTGATCACCATGTTGGCCCCACATTTTTCGCAAACTTCATCGGTTTTTTCCTGGAGAGATTCTTTGATTTCTTTCCGTTTGTCTTCCAGTTGTGTCAGGGATTTTTCAAAAGGAACATAAAAGTCCTTCATCAAATCTTGCCAGTCTTTTTTGTTGGATTCCACCTCATCCAGTTCTTCTTCCATTTTCCCTGTGAATTCCACATTGAAAATTTCGGGCATTCCACTGACGAGAATTTTATTTACAGTAAGTCCAAGGTCTGTAGGTTTGAGTTTGCCTACTTCCTTTTCTACATATTTTCTCTGAGTAATGGTAGAAATAATAGTAGCATAAGTACTAGGTCGTCCAATTCCGAGAGCATCTAGTTCTTTTACCAATGTACCGTCGGTAAACCGTGCTGGTGGTTTTGTGAACTTCTGTTCGTTTTCCAATTTCAACAAATTCAACATGTCACCTTCTGCAACTTTTGCCGGAATCGGATCTTGTGAATTATCTTTTGCTCCCCAGATTCGCAAATGTCCATCAAACATCATGACTTTGCCTTTTGCACGAAACAAGTACTTGTCAGCAGAGATATCAAGTGTTTTATTTTTGTATTCTGCTGGAGTCATCTGAGAGGCTGCAAATTTATTCCAGATTAGTTTATATACATTATATTGTTCTTTGTTGAGAAAAGATTGTATTTTTTCCGGTGAAAGATCAAATCGTGTCGGGCGGATACATTCGTGTGCATCCTGAACATTCTTTTTACCTGATTTGAAAAAGCGAGGATTCGCAGGAATATATTCATCACCAAATTCCTTACGGATATGATCACGAATTCCATTGGCTGCATCGGTAGAGATACGCACGGAATCAGTTCTCATATAAGTAATCAAACCAGTAGGTTCGCCATTGATTTCCACACCTTCATAAAGTTGCTGAGCAATGAACATACTTTTTTTCGGCGGATAATTATTGCGACTGGTTGCAATCTGCTGAAATGTACTGGTTGTAAATGGCGGCGTTGGATTGCTCTTTGTGGTTTTCTCTGTAAGAGATTCCACTTTGTATTCTGCATTTTCCAGTGCTTTAGTATGTTTGTCTGACTCTTCTTTATTTGTGATCTTTAGAGTTTTATTGTTGAGTTTAACTGCCTGAGCACGGAATTCTTCATTAGATTCGGTTTTCAGATCAACAAAAAGGTTCCAATATTCTTCCGGTATAAAAGCCAGCACTTCTGCTTCACGTTCACAAATTATTCGTAATGCCACTGACTGTACACGGCCTGCACTGAGTCCACTATAAAGTGTTTTCCATAAAACAGGGGAGGTCTTGTATCCTACGATTCTATCGAGAATTCGACGTGCTTGTTGAGCATTTACCAAACTATAATCAATTGTCCGGGGATGATTGAGACCGTATTCCACACCTTTTTTTGTGATTTCGTTGAACAAAACACGCTTGATTTTGCTGTCATCAACTTTTATTGTATTAGCAATATGCCAGGCAATTGCTTCTCCTTCACGGTCAGGATCCGGTGCCAGATAAATCATATCTGCATCCTTGGCAGCACTTTTCAGACTGGAGATTACTTTTGTTTTACCCTGTACTGTAACGTATTTAGGTTTGAAGTTATTTTCCAGATCAATTCCCAACTCTTTTGTCGGTAAGTCCTTGATGTGACCTACTGAAGCGAGAACCGTAAAATCCTTGCCGAGATATTTTTTTATTGTTTTTGCTTTTGATGGTGATTCCACAATCAAAACATTTTTAGCCATATATTCACCATTTTTTTAAAAATTCATTCGAAAATTAGTCTCAAACTTAACTAGTACAATAATAATTGAAAACAGGAAAAACAAATTTTTTTATTTATAACCACCAAAAATAAAGAGATTTTGCCGTAATTTTATAACTAACACAGCATTGATTGGGCTCTGAAATTAAAAGTTTGAGTAGTGGGCAAGTGTTGTAGGATAAAGATTTTCAATTTTTTTGGAAAATACTATTTATCAATCTAGAATTTATATTTTAGCCAATTAGTTATCTAAAAATTTCAAAGAAAAATCCCTATTCATTAGGTATCCAAAAATGTAAAATTTCTCTTTTTATAATTGTATTCAAATTGTCACAACTATACTTCGCTCGCTCTCATTACCGGAAGTATCGACACTTTTTATCCAATATTTGAAATCTTTATTACCAGATTGATCAATGAATTGAAGGTCGGTGATTGGTACACTGTTCAACTTTTCTCCAAGAGAATTCTGTGATTTTCCACGATAAACATTATAACCAACTAAATCAAAATCTCCTACCGGTTCCCAGATAATAAAAATACTAGATTCTATTATCTTGCCAGATACGAATGATGGTGCAGATGGAGGATTTACATCTTTTACCAGAACTTCATTGGAAATAGAAAATTCACTTTCATTGCCAGCAGTGTCAATTGCAGAAATTTTATATTGGACAGTTTGGCCTTTTTTGATTTTCTTATCAATGTAAGACAATTGCTCATTGCTAAGAATTGTATACTCACCATTTATTCTTTGTACTTTGTAAGATTCCACATCTCGCGAAATAGAGGGGTTCCATTTTATCATTACTTCTCTACCATTTCGATTTTCAGCTTTCACTTTTCCCGGTGATTGTGGTGGTTTATTATCAGGAATTGTAATCCATACTCCAATAGATTCACTTTGATAAGTCATAGTATCTACAGCTACTACTGAATAATAATATTTCTGTCCGGGTTTCATGATGTTTTTTTTACCTGATTTATCGATGTAATTTGTACTCTCAATAGGGTCATCCTGAAGTTTGTAGGGATGCTCAACAGAAAATCCTCGCCTAACAAAATACCCGGCCACATCATCACTTGGAGACTTTTCCCATTGTAATTTCACCATATTATCAATGATTTCTGCTGAAAAATTACTTGCAGGTTTAGGTGGTGTTTTATCAGTCACTAAAGCACTTGCCCGTGCGGAATGTTTGCTTACATTTCCAGAAAGATCCACAGCCGAAACACCATAATAATAATTCATACTGTATTTCATAGTATTATCAATAAATTGTGTTTCTGTAATTGGTAGCAATTTTGAGTTTAATTGATCCGGTATCTCACTTTCTGCTTCCCAACGATAAATATTGTATCCAGCAATATCAGTGTCTGAATTTTGTAGCCATGAGAGATGAACTTTTTCCTTTTCCACTAATGCAACTAATTCCTGTGGTTTTTCCGGAGGGATTTGGTCAAAGGTCTGGATTTTGATTTCTGCAGCTTTGCCACTTCGTCCCAAAGCATCAATGGCAACAATTTTATATTTATATTTCTTGCCCATTTCAACTGATGTATCAACATATCGATTAGACATTCCATCAACACGGAACAAGGGTCGGTCATTGACTTGAGTATATACCTTTTTTTCCTCACTTCGAAAGAGTAAAAATTGAAACGTAATATCGTGATAATCACCATCCCATTTAGGATAAATCCATGTTGCAATTACCTGATTGTTTTTTTGTTCTACATTGAAGTCTGTAATAGTTTTTGGTAATACTTCTTTGATATCGACAATTCTATCAACCTGCTTTTCAATTTTACCGGATGAATTGGTAATAACTATGTTGTATTTTCCCTTTTTATCAACGGATGTCGAATAATATCTTCCCAGTACCTTTGCAGCCCGTTTGTCCATTAAAGTGGCAATTGTACCATAATAATTGTCATTACGGAGTTTAAGGATTAATTGTTCAGTGGTTTCCACCTTTAAGATAGATAAAAAGTCATCATGAAAATTGCCTAAAATCATTTTGGCATTGATGGGATTCATCTCTGCAACAATGGGAGTTTCATTTAATCGTTTTCCACTTTCATCTTCAATATAGAAACCATGTCCAATTTCCAATGTTTGATTCAAAAAGAAATGGATTGAATCATTTTTGACTGTTGTAAAAAATCCTAATTCCTGTGCATAAGAAATATTGAACAACAGGACAATAATAAGTATACAAACTATATGGTTTTTCATTAGATACCTTTTATATCATTCCACTGGCAGGACGTTGTAATTATTGCCAATTTTTTCAATTTTAAATTTATATTGAAAGTGCTGTGAGTTTATCATATTTCCTATATTTAATCCCTCTAATACGAACACTCTTTCCACATCTTCTTCTACAAATCGTGATTCCAATTCAACTCTATTTGATTTCGGATTGGTCACTTGTTTAAACGCTATTGTATAATCAGGATTGTCGGCATCTTCTCGAATCCAACAATCTAAGGTCACTACTTTATCATCAAAAGATTTGTCATCGAAAGTTATGATGAATTTCCCAGATTTTTCTAATTCCAGAGAATTGATCTTCGGCGTTGGTGGAGGCAGTGTAATTTGCTGAGTAGTTTTGTGTATTTCACCATTTGTAGCCATTGCCTGCAAGGTTATATAAACCTTTGAAGACAATCCATGAATATTTTGGTTTAGTTGTAATTGTTCACCAATTCTCACCTCTGCAAAATCATACTCAACAGGAAACTCTCGATAAGCCTCCAAATCAGTTTCTGAACCCACAGCAAATTTGTATCCTTCAACAGCAGTTTTACCGTGAAATCCTATTTGGATTATTGGTAAACTCAACATATTCTCACTAATCTCTATCTTGCTAAATAGTGGAGCAGATGGCATTCTCACTAAAGTGTCCCATTGAGCAATTTGTTGACTCTCAGTGTGCCAGAACCAACATTTGAAAAGATATTCTTCAGCTGGTTCCATAGAGGATGGTAAGGCTTTATTTTTATTGATTAATCCTGTAGGACTGATTTTGATATTACCACCATGAACTTGATTATCATCTTTATAAAATGCGAAATTCAGTTCTGAATTTGTTATTTGGTTTGCTAATTCCTGTGGCAGTTGAGCAGTTGTTTTTAAAATAGTATAATAACTATTTGTGAGGATTTCCACACTCAACCTTGGTATTGGTGTTGTGCTTACTGTCAATTGATTTTCTACCACATCGCCATTTTCTGCTACACATTGAATTGTAACTAGCAGTGAAATTTCATTGGTTGGAATGAATGGAATGATGACATCTTTTCCCGGCTGCCAATCTGTTGTGGCAATATCAATTTTATCACCAAAAGGATGCAATATCACACCATCAGATTCTACAGAAAATTTGTATCCTTTGACATTTCGAGCACCATGACGAATTGCCTCAACTATAATTTGCTTGTCAAAATTGGTTCTGGCATTTTCACTGAATTTCTCCGGCCAGGGAATATCAATAACAAAGGATGTGTCCGCACTTTTATCATAAATTGTTTTTCCGGTTGCTGAAATGTAGATTTTTTCTAAATCAGAAAGATCATCAGATATAATTATGGTTCGTTCTGTTGTTCCTGTATTATTCAGATCCATTTCTTTTGGATTGTCATAATTTTGAGATTGCAATTGGACAACGTTGATATCATCTTTTCCTGGTTCGGAACCAATTCTCAATACAACTTTTGCTTTGCCAATGTCAACGTGTGATTGCTGAATTTTTGCACCCATCAATGCAATGACATTTAAATCATAGGCAAACCTATTGTTTTCCAAATTTCTGATTTTCAGTTCTGCCGTTACTTTTGGAGTTGGTGGTATGATTTCCTGTTCCAAATATGTAAACCACTTTTCACCTGTTGTAGCTTCTACTGTTAGTCCAATCAATGATTTGGGCAGAACATCTCCGGCATTCAGTGGAAGTATAATTTTGTCACCAATTTTTTCATCAAATGATGTAAATGGTACAGTGTTGAATTGGTATTTATTTTGTCCTTCCAAGTTCGCCATGTAAATTCCCACCGCAAATCTAGTAGTTTCAACATCAAATGGTTTTGCAATATTAGGTAATTCCAAATATCCATTTTGATTGGTTATCACAGTTGTAAACATCGGAGGATGAATGGTCACTGTTTTTTGTGCATATTGAGAATTATCCCCAGACCTTTCTGAACAAACTGAAACCAATAATTCTTCACTAGTATTTTCCGGCAAATCAACAATCCAATCATAAATCAACAATGTATCATTCTGAATGAATTTCCAATGAGAATTATTCAACATATTTGACATTGACGCTTCACCTGAATAAACATCATTACCATCAGACTGAACAACGAGCTTTGCATTCTCAATGTATTGATCCATCATTGGAAGAATATTTATTTTTACTCTTAACTGATAGGGTGGCAATCCTTCAACAATCTCTGCTTCAAAATCAGGTCTATCTGGTTGGGGCATTACAGGTTGTGATGTATAGGCCCAATTCCCAGTATGATCTCTTGCATAAAGTTGAATCTCAAACTTATTGGTGATATCAATCTTGTATTTAGGTAATGGAATAGATAAAACATCGTCCAAATTCACCTTTTCAGCATCAAAGTACAATACATCCGGCTGCCAGTATTCTACAAATGGATTTTGAGCACGATAGAGATTTTGAATGAATTTCCATGGATAGGTTTTAATACCGCTTATTTTATCGATTCCCAATTCTGTGATTTTTATTTTCAAAGTATCATTTTCAATTCCCTTTACAATAAATTTCGGTGGTTTCGGCACTTCATTTTCATAGCACTTGGGAATGGTGAATGAAACTGCATCACTATAACCAGTATTCCATTGGGGATTTATATTTTTCGCTCTCAGAAAAAATGTCAATGAATCACGATAAGGTAAAAATCCAATATCAACTATCATTCTACTGGAAACTCCGATCAATGATATTTCAGAGGAATCTCCAAAAGTCAGCCAGTCTTCATCATTGATATTGGCACCAATTTTAGTGACTTGATATTCATAATTATCTTCAGAATTCAGTTGTATACTGTGAGTACCATTAGCAAATTTTACTTTATCTGTAGCGACGGGAAATCTGTAAATAATATGATTTTCAGCATAATCAACATTATTATAAACACGCTCAGCATTACTACTTCCAAATATTGGTTTGCTTGTGTCGATGTATAACGGAAGTGGCTTGCAATTCACACCATTAAAATCTCTATTTGATTCACCAAGCAAAATTCCTGAAGCATCATATTCTTTGATTTTTATTTTCACTGGTTTACCATTGTTGGCTTTTAGAGACAAACCATTTAATCGAACATGGAAAGTATCAACCCTTTCAACTACTGGAAATGACTGTGGTCCAAAGATCGAGTTTTTTCCTTGAAATAGTTCAATTTCATGTCGTGCAGGTATAGGATTATAATTTTGTATTCCATACTCATTTTTCAATGTCCAGAAAGCATCAAGTTCATCCTGATTGCTGGTAAAATGAAAAGCCGGGTGTGTAATTTGTTCATTATTTACATAAGTGTAGTGTATTTTTCGTCCAGAATATGGCCAATGAACATCAACAAGATACATGTTTTTAGGTTCCAAATTGGTATCAACGTCATTTTGGTTTTGTGCATATTTCCAGTCTTTACCATGAATTTCTATTGTTTTGGGAGTAATCACTGTGGTCAATCCAGCCCTGTTTCTGAATCGTGGTGAGATGGTAATGTTTTTTATTTCGGCATCATTAAAAGGATAAGCAATTTCTCCAAGGTTATTTTCATACCAGTAGGAAACACCATGACGTAGCATATACTCCAATTGCACTTGGTTTGCATCACCAAATGAGATAGGCTGATCATTATTTAATGTAGCGGCATACTCCACAATATTTTCAGATTCTGTTGTTTTAATATCAATCACCGTGGGCTTGAATCCATCTATGTTACTAACATCAACGTTGTAATCAATTGCCGGAAAAGTAAACTCTTCAGACATCTCACTAATTTTTACAGAAACAGAATCATTTTCAACATCATAACTCTCTGCATATTCCTGGTACTTGTCCATAATTGAATAAAGTTTGGAGGACAATTCAGCATATTTATTCCAAAGCAAATCGGTTTGTGAGGTCAATATTTGATGTTGTTCATAAATATTCTTCTGAATACATTTATTGTATTGCTCAAACTTAATTAACAAACTATCGGTTTTTTGAATGGTATTTTGCATCAATACTTTTGGAATTGTACGGTAAAAAATATTTCCAAGTTGTCGGTAAGCATCGATCGGATTTTCAGAAATATCCTCTGGTGTAATTCCCAAAAGACTAATTGCCATTAAGCGACGCACCATGGATAAATTTCGGTGATCTTCATTTTCAGCAAACCAGGTTAATCCATTGTCACTAATCCATGGAGAAGTGAGGCTATTGTATTTTCTATAGACATTTTTAAAGTCAATGTTTATTTGGGTCAGTGAGGTTATTAATTCATCATTTTTAGTAAGCAATGGTTTCATAATATTACTATGGAGTTCGCTACTTTTTCCAATAGGTCCCAGGACTGCAAAAAAATCCGTCCTAGCATCACCGAGAGTATTGATCTTTATTTCAATTTCAGCAAGCCAACCTTCAAAGACCTTAAGCATATTTGCATGATTTCCAATATTTTGTTCATCGATATCAGAGTCATAATTGATTTCCGGGAAGTTGACTCCTTCCAAAGAAGTTGTGGAATATCCAATTGGATTTTGAAACGGGCTTTGAGGTAAGTCTGCCATTGCCAATAATGTATCTAGTCCAAAATCAATTCCACTTAATTCTGATGTTATATCTTTACATTTTTTATTAAAATCATTATTTCTATTTTCTAGATCATTTTTTATTTGTGTGAGAATTGGTTTCAACTCTTTGACATTATCTTCAAGTGCTTCAATATTGGGATAATAGTTATTTGGATGAAATTTGTTTAGTTCATCTATTAATATCCCCATATCATTTTCTGCAGATTGTCGTTGATCCTTGTCTAGTTTATTAATTGTTTCCCGACTTACAGAATTCATTTCATTCACATCAGCCAACCAGCTTTCGAAGTATTGATTTCCCATACCAGTTTTCCAACGCGAAATCATTCTGTCAATTTCTTCCTCACTCAATCCTGCAAGGATGTCAACCATTCCCATTTCACCTTTGAGTTCTTCAACAGCCGCCATGATTTCTTCAGCAACTTCTTTGGATGCTGCAATCAACGCTTCCATAGTTGGGTCAGCTCCGGTGCCAGCAGTACATCCTCCTTCCTTTTCCCATTTTGCCCAGGCACGGATGGTTTTTGATACTCCCAGGATTGTACCTTCAAGTTCTGCAAATCCGTAAAGATAAAAATCCGGAGCACCCATCAGAGCAGCTCCCATCTCACCTCGAAAACCTGCTAGCCATTCATCAATAACTGAACCTTCAACCCAAAGTGATGCATATCCTCCGAATTTTACAGGATCAAGCCAATATAAATAGACCATCAAATCCATTCCGGCTTCAACTTTCAGAATCTGGGCAACATCGAATCCATAACCCAGGCTTCCATCAAATACAAATCCCGGATTTCCAAAAGTGAATCCCATATCAATATTGAATTGCCCATACATAGTTGTTTCCAGATCTCCGGCAACTGCGAATTTACCCTCTTTTGTGACTATAAAATCCAATGATGTTCTATGGGTTTCCGGTAAAGTAAAGATAAATTTTTCACCTTTGGGCTTACCACCAATCTTCACATGACCGGCAAAATATTTGAAGTCACTAAAATCCTGTTTCCATGCACATTCTGCTACTAACCAGCCTGTAAGGTCAATGGCGTTGCCGATTTCCAATTCTTCAGTTGGACTGACTTTGGCATCGATTCTTATCCTATCGGTAGCAAGTGTGAGCAAAACTTTTGCATCGATGGTCTTTTTCTCTGGAATCACACCAGCACCATAAAGATAGATTTCCCACAAAGTCATCATATCGTCATCATAACTATCTATTATATCAGAAAATTCACTGGTAACATCACTTGAGAATCCTAGATGACTTCTAACCAAATCCTTTATTTCCGGCGAAGGATTCCAGAAAAATCCTGCTCCAAAACCGGTTAATTTCACCGGAATCGGTTTCAGGTCAATTTCAGCATCCACTTTCAGCAATAATCCAAATCCCGGATGTTTTTCAGGTTGGCCATTAAGGTTGATAATTTCACGGTAGCTTATTTCACCAACAATTGCACCACCATTGATTCCACTACCTTTGAAAAGATCGCCACCCATATGTCCACCAACCAACCAGCGGAATTCCACTCCAGTTTCTTTTTCCCAAACGGAGCCGATGAGATTGAGGTTTGAGTTCCATAGCGAACCGACTTTCAAGGCAGCATCATTAATCAACAGATGAAACTGATCTTCACTTTTAAATATAACAAAACGCTCAATTTGAGCATTGAATCCAGGAGCATCGGTACAAATCCTTCCACCAAAACTGAGATAATAATCAGCATGATATGTTGTATCTTTCACATCAGAACGGGTTTCTGTAAATTCAATTTCACTGCAATGGACATCACTATCTTTTTCAAAATGAAAATCCAGTAATTCAACAGTAATTCCCGGAAGTTTGGCCTCTCCAGTATGGAGTTGTCCCATTGTATATATATTTTTAGTAAGAGAACAGCCTGTAAGTTCGATTTCACCATTGATTATATCTGATGGTATCGGTAAAGCGAGAGTTGCATTGAAATTTAGTTGGAAGGCAGTAGTGTCAGACATGCTGAGATTTGATGCTTTTAAAAAGGTGTTATTGTCAAGTAAAGTCGATATTTCACCTTCAACTTCCTCAACATCCCAACTGCCAATAACACCATTTTCATCGAATGTATATTCTGCAAAAGTTGCAACTATAACTGAGTCACCTGACGCAATCAATTCCTCTTGCAGCCAGTAAGTATCCACTTGATATATCAAACTTCCATCTGCTTTTTCATTATTTTCCATTTCCAGTGTAATGTTTGAGACATAGCCGGTAATGGAAAAATTATTGTCTCCAACGTTTCTGCCGAATTCTTTGGCATCTTCAAGAATTGCCAAAGACTTTTCATCAGAACCAGACCATTTACCTGATTTGTCGATTTCTAGTGAAAAATTTTGAGTTTCCTGACCTGAAAAAAGTTTTGGTAGTTTGACAAAACCATCGACCACAAGTTTTTCATTTTCAATTAGAAATTTTTTAAGATTAAACAAACGATTGTATTTATGATCTTTACTTGATAATAATGTATCGGATATTTCACTCTTGCCATTGATATGAATACCACTAATGTTAAGTGTATCACCGAACAGAGCCATTTCTCCGGCAAGGACTAAATCAAAAGTATTTTTCCGATTGAAATCTATATCGAAATCATCAAAAAAGACCTTGGTTCCAAATAGTTGTGCTTGTTTTAAATTATTGAGGTTTTTCTCCACCAGTTTCATGCCTAAACCAGATAGTTCGAGCTTTGGCAAGTCAAGTGAAAATCCATCACAAAGAGTATTGAACTTCATGACACCACCAAAATAAACAGCAAAGTCATTGTTGCTCATTGGGACTGAAAAACTCTGTGTGTTTCCATTATCATAAAGATCAAGAACAGCATCACCTAATGGTAGGTTCTGATTGAGCGTCTGTATGACAAATTCACTTGTATCTGTTTGCAATTCTGAAGTGAAGTGGACTTTTTCTCCATTGAAAAAGGAGGATTTGAAGTCACCAGAAATCATCATCTTCGGTGAAATATCAGAATTGATAAACCGAATTCCATCTAGTAAAACCTTTAACTTATTGCTGAGTTTCACTGAATCCTGAGGTAGACTGGCAAAAGCAGAATAGCCACTTTCGCAATGGCTAATTCCGGCTGAAGTGATCTTTATTTCTTCGGCTGAAACAGTTGAACTACGAAGTGCTTTTGGCAAAAAGGGTAAAATATCAGAATGCCATTCATTGTTTGCATACTTCATGTTTTTACAGAGAATCGGGATTTTGTTTTTCACCAAACTCAACACTGAATCTGTGACCGAGGTTACAGTGCCTGACTGTATCTGATTTGTCGACGGATTTACCAACAGATCAATATCGCAGAAAACAGCGGGAATGGTATCTCCATTATATTTCAGTGATGGAAAATGGACAATCGCCTTTTTGTTTCCGGAAGTGTAATATCGCTTTGAACTATTTTTATCTTCGGTGAGAATATTGGAATTAAGTGCTAGATTAATGTAGGCTGTGTTTGTGTCCGGCAATCCTATTTTCTGGTTAGCTAAAGTAGGTCCAAAAAAGTTTCCCAGATGCAAACCCGAAGCATTCAATTCACCAACCTGCTGCCCAGAAATAAGCAAGTCTACTTTGCCTGATTTTACATTTCTATCTGAAATACTGAACCTAAAATCATTGCTAAAGTATGTTGTCACATCATACAACTCACCTTTGTATCGCAATTTAGATTGGGTTGAAGAATAGGCCACCAGATCATCATCAATAATTGAGGGATAATTGGCAAGTTTTAACAGGAGAAAATTTCCATCTGGCAAATCATTTTTGGATGTGGTTTTCCAATGTTGAAGATCTTCCATCAACAAATTGAAACTTTCCGAAAAATTGACTGAGGTAGAAGTGATTTTCCAGTCAAATAGTGATATATTGATGTTTGAAGAATTGCAACTAATTTCATTGCCTTCATTAAGCAAGAATTTATCTTTAGGAACAATATGCAATCCATTGGCATCTATTAATGCATTTTTACGGCAAGGAACGCCAAAGAGTGGTATTTCCGGAACTAATCCAAAAGTAAAAGCATCATCAACTTTGAAAGAACCTGAAACCAGTTTCTGAGATATTAGATCAAACTCACCATTTCCCTTCGCTTCAACAAGATTTCCATCAAAGTCTGGAAATTGGATTTTGCCGTCAATTTCATATGATATTTTCTGATTTTTACTATCTTCTGCTAATACAAGTGATTGATTTTGTGGTAGAATTTTTAACCCATTTTTCCAATCAAATGGAGCATTGATATTATCAATTCTTCCGTTAAAAAATCCATCAGATGTCAAGCTTACCTGCTCTTTATTGAAATTAATATTTTGAATGGAACCAGTAATCCACATTTCCACTGATGGAAATCCATTATCTGAAATAAATTTTCCAGATAATTGATCGATATATATTGTCAGTGAATCTGTGATTGCAATTTCTACAGGTGACAGAAAAGTCCGGGGACTCCATTCCCTATAGAATTTTCCATTTTTATATAGGGCATTGTTTATTCGGAAAGGCACTTTGTTTAGTTCAGCAAACTTGTATGGCAATTGTGGTAATACAATATCCAGATCGAAGAGAAATTCTGGTTGAATCGAAGGATCAAAAGTTTCTGGCTTCATTCTAAAGGCTTTTGGAAAAATCGATACATCAGCATAGTTCACAGCCTGATTCGTTTGAATATTAGTAATACTTAATTCAGGAAATTCTGTACCATTTTCTGTGATAATAATACCGGAAATATCTGAGAGTTCACATTTCAATTGTTCAAAAGTCAGGTTGCCATTACACTGGATATGAAATTCCCACTGTTCTGATAAATTATCAAACCGAAATTCTTCACAAACAGGATTTAACAATTCCAAAGAATAATAATCTTCATCAAATATGATATTGCCACTTCCATTAACAGGATTTTGAATAGACACTTCATCTTCATTCCATATCATTTCAATTGGCGTTAATGTACTATTTAGTTCCAGATTTCCTTTAAGTCTAATATCAGAATTAATTGCACTTAAAGCAGAGTTTCCGGATATGGAGCCATTAATATTTTCTAACCTGAAAATGGTAAAATCATTCACTCTATATGCTTCATTTAAATTTGTAAATATGGTTGTAGAAATTTCACCTGAAGGATCGAGATTGACTGGAATTTCAATGGTGTTAAAAGTTTTCCCAAAAAGAGATAATGTTCCGGTAATATTCAGAACATTTGCAACGGACTTATCATAATTTATTTTACTAATTCTTAGTGGTGTATTTGATATTGCAAAATCATTATTGGTTGAAGAAAATTGTCCACTGAATATTTCCAAACTAGCTACATCAAAAAGTAGGTTCCCAGTAACTTCTATTGTTTGTCCCAATGATGGCAATACCAGCATCATATTACCTGCAATTTCTGCTTGTGAAGAATCCTCAGAAAGTCTGTAGTCACGAGTATTTGATAGATCAATATAGGCTGTGGATTCAGAGACAATTGGTAGTTTGTCCGACAGTATAATATCCTTTTGTTGCTGATCCTGTGATACAAAAAATTGGTTGATTGGAAAATTATTGTTAAAAGCATCAATCGGTTTTACTTGCCAGGCATAGGTTTGGTTTGCATCCAATGTTGTTGAAAAATATTTTTCATTTGTACTTTGTGAAATTATTGGTGAATTGAATTGAATCGCCATTTGTGGTGTTTGTCCATTATTCATTTTTACCACATTGAGTATATTTTCGCCTTCTGCAATCCAAGCAAAATCCACTGATGGTGAAAACAGTACTTCATCATTCATTGGTGAAATTAGCTGGATCGCTGAAGTGCTACCAATACTTTCTGCCTGGTAAACAAATGTCCCTATCTCACTTTTTCCACTATTTTTTGTAGCAGGTTTCCCTGAAATATCCAGAGCAGTTACTTGCCAACAATAGACTTTTCTATTCACTAAAGGAAATCCACCAATAGGATATTCTATCTCATTATCCAAAATATTGAAATTTTCATAGATCGGGTAATTAGCGTCAATGGCCTGAGAGGGAATTTGATTAGATAGTATTTCTACAATTTTCAGTGTATATAAGATTTGGTTCTGTGAGAACACCTGAGACGGCAACCATTGAAAAATAGGATTCTGATCAAATACAGGTTCTGATTCTATTGGAAAAACAAGTTCCGGTGGATCAGGCTGAGCAATAGTAAAATATGCATAGGTTTCAGGTATTATTTCAGTTCCCCAAAGGTTCACAACTTTGACACTGGCTTCATAATCATTTTCAGGAAACAGTCCTGTTTGTGTCGTCAAATCCTTAAAATTAGAATTGACAAAAGTGATATTCCAATTGGAATAATCCAAAGGTCCAATGAATAGTGTTTCCATTGATGAGACAAGCAGTCGCTTACTATGACTTTGCAATAATGTCGAACCATCTCCATCTTTTACTTCCAAATAAACAATCACAACATCCTGCTCATCGCTTTCATTGGTAATCTCCAACTGAACAATTGTGGGATCTGATTGCCAATCACTTAGATATGGACTAGGAAATGGATCAACCATAATATTAGCACTCCATTCCTGACCATTACAAAATGTAAACAAAAGAAATAAAATCAATATGTTATGTAATTTTTTCAACATGCTATCCTATGGATTTATTGTGATTGAAAAACTATCTGTTCGTGATTTCTGTGGTGAACTACTATCATACACAGTAATTGAAAAATTAGATGTACCACCTTTAGTTGGTGTTCCAGATAGATTCATTTGGTAATTTTGTGCATCATAACTAATCGTCATACCTTCAGGAAAATCTCCAGTAATTGTCCATGGTGTTTGTAGTGGTGCAGTTCCAAATCGATATAAAATATATCCCCAGTATTCAGTGAAAGTTTGCCCATCTGGCAAAACAGAAGTAAATAACTCCAGGTCAGCGGCTTCAACAGTAAGTGACAATGTCTTTGTAACCATTTGAACTCCGACATCAGCAACTTCAACTGTGATTGTTCCTGAGGATGGTTGAATACCTGGATTTCCTGATATAATACCATTGGAAGCAAGTGTTATTCCTTCCGGGAAATCTCCAGCACTGCTTATTTTCTGCCATGTATAGTTGCCTGTCCCACCTGTGGCTTGTAATTGTTGTGAGTAATTTTCCCCAGCAGTTGCGTTGGGAAGTGATGATGTTGTAATTTCCAAATCCAATGCTTCGATTGTGATTGTAAATTGTTTACTATCTGTCATTTGCGGACTTCCAACATCACTTACTTGAATTGTAAAAGTCTCACTGCCCCCGGTTGTCGGTGTTCCTGAGATTTCATTTCCTGATAATGCTAATCCATCGGGTAGATTTCCACTGATAATGGACCAGGTGTATGGTGTGGTTCCACCGCTTGCAGATAAGGTTTCATAGTAATCTCCGTCAACCATTCCATCAGGTAATGAATTTGTCGATATTGAAAGAGGCTGTGGTGTAATCCTGATTTCAAAGACCTTTTGCACCACTTGTTGAGGTGATCCGGAATCTTCAACTCTAAAGGTGAAAGATGTTGTTCCAGTCGTTGTTGGTGTTCCTGAAATCACATTTTCAGATAATGCTAATCCATTGGGTAGATTTCCACTAATGATCGACCAATTATAGGGTTCTGTTCCACCATTAGCTTCAATATCTTCAGAATAATAAGTTCCAATCTGTCCATCAGATAGAGAATTTGTGCTAATTTCCAATTCTGGAATTTCAACAGTAATTGTGAATTGTTTTTGTCCTGTCAATTGTGGATTACTTGCATCTGATACCTGGATTATGAAATTATAAGATCCAATTGTAGAAGGTGAACCTGTAATTTTATTTTCATTTAATTGAATCCCGTCCGGGAGGTTGCCAGATATAATTGACCATATGTAGGGTTTTACACCACCTTTTGCTGTCATTGAAATAGTATAAGAATTTCCAACAGTCATATTAGGCATAGATGATGTTAATATCTCCAAATCATTAACTAAGATTTCTAATGTAAAATCTTTTGTTGCGATTTGTTGAGGATTATCTGCATCTGTAATTTGAATTTTGAATGAATAACTTCCAGCCTGTGTTGGTGTACCGGAAATTGCTCCAGTTTCGGATTCCAAAACCAATCCATCGGATAATGATCCACTGACAACAGACCAGATATAAGGCGATATTCCACCAGATGCTGAAAGTATTTCGTTGTAAGATTCACCAACTTTGCCATCAGCCAAAGTTTCTGTCACAAGTATTAGATTTTCAGGTAAGATTAAAATTGAGAAGTCTCTCTCTACACTTTGTTGAGGATCACTAGTATCTGTAACCTTTATTGTAAATATTGAGGTTCCCGCAATAGAAGGAGTACCGGAGATTTCACCTGATTCATTATCTAGTATTAATCCCGCTGGTAAACTTCCAATAGATACAGTCCAATTGAAAGGTGATACTCCACCAGAAGCAGTAAGTGTCTCAGAATAAATTTCACTTACTTTACCTTCATTTATAGTTTCAGTAAGAATTGTTAACTCAGATGGGTTTACTTTCAATGTGCATATTTTTGTATCGGTTTGTTGAGGATCATCTGAATCTGCCACCTGAACAGTAAAAATTCTTGTTCCGACTATAGTTGGAATTCCTGTGATGGTTCCTTCAAGATTATTATATATTAATCCTTCTGGCATTTCTCCAGAGTCTATAGTCCAGTTGTATGGTAAGATTCCACCTTCCGCTTTAAAAGAATATGAATATTCTTCACCTACAACTACAGAAGGAAGAGACATACTTGTGATTATCAAATCCGCAGCATTAATCTCAATTGTAAATTCTTTTGATGTACTCTGCATTGGATCACTGTCATCATTGAGTACAATAATGAAAATAAATTCTCCCGGAACTGATGGTTGTCCTGAAAAAAGTCCAGTTTCAGAGTCTAAGTCTAATCCATCCGGCAGGCTACCACTAGAAATAGACCAATTATAGGGTTTTGTACCACCAGAGGCTATCAATTCTGTAGTATAATCATTACCAACTATGCCATTGGGCAATGTCTCTACTGTAATTAGTAAACCTTCAGGTATAATTGTAATTGTAAACTCTCTTTGAACACTTTGTTGTGGATTACTTGCATCAACACATTTAATTGTAAATGTAGATGTTCCAGAGGTTGTGGGTATACCTGAAATTATACCGGATTCCAATCTTAGTCCATCGGGTAATGAACCCTTAGTGATTGACCAAGTGTAAGGTTCTGTTCCACCTTGTAAAAAGAGTATTTCTTGATAGGACTCACCGACCTTTCCATTTGATAGAAATTCAGTGGAAAGAATCAATTCTTCCAGTATAATAGTAATTGAAAATTCTTGTTCAACATCCTGTGGTTCTTCACCGGAGTCTGATATTTTTATCGTAAAAATGAATATTCCTGAATGTGTTGGTGTTCCTGATATTGCTCCCACTTGCTCATCAAAGGCCAATCCATCAGGAAGTGCTCCTTCTGTTAATAATCCACTATAGGGTTCTGTTCCACCGGTAACAATAATCATTTCATCATAATTTTCACCAACTTTGCCATCAGGTAGAAGTTTTGTGTGAATGGTCAAGTTTTCTGGGTTAATAGTTATTGAGAATTCTCCTTCTTGATACTGTGATTCGTTACTGGAATCTGTTACACGAATTGTAAAAGTATAAGTCCCTGCAAAAATAGGAATCCCTGAGATCACTCCTGATTCAGAAGTCAAATCCAATCCATCCGGTAAACTTCCATCAACAAGTGACCAATTATATGGTGTTATTCCACCAGTAGCAACCAATTGTTGTTTGTAGAATTCTTCAATTTGACCTTCTACCAATGATTCTGAAGCAATTAATAAATCTTCAGATAATATTGTAATGATAAAATCTTTGGTAACTGTTTGCTGGGATTCACTTATATCATTCACGAGTATTGTAAAAGATGATACTCCAACAGCCACTGGAATTCCTGAAATCACTCCGGTTTCAGTATTTAATTCCAATCCATTGGGTAAACTTCCGCTTGATATAGACCAGTTATATGGTGTTGTTCCACCACTGGCAATTAGATTAAAATTGTAATTTTCATTGAGTTTTCCTGTAGGAAGAGTGTCTGTTTCAATTTCCAGCGTCGGAATAAAGTGAATTGTAAATTTTACCCAATCACTCCAATCAGTCTGTCCATTTTCATTTTCAGCGCTTACTTTATAAAAATAATCACCTTCAGGTTTATCAAAAACAGAGTAAGAAGTTGCAGTATCATTTGACATGACAGTTAATGAATTAAATAAAGAATCTGGACTTTCAACTAATCGATATTGATTAGCTCTATCCACTGAATTCCAATCCAGTTGATAGTTTCCTTCAAAAATTACATTTTGTTTTTCAATACCAATAAATTGAGGAATATCAACAGGGAAATTTGCTTCAATATCCAAATTAATAATTGTGGTTTTGAATGTTTCCACCAGGACTTTGTCTATTTCTACACTGTATAATATTCTATCATTTACATCTAAAGCGTCTACAGAAATATTATAAATTCCTAATTCACTTTCGATAGAAATACTGTCATCTTTTAAAAATGAGAAATTTAAATCTCCCGGTTGCAACTTGATTTTTATAAGATTCACTTGCTCAAACATAGTCGTGTGTTCCGGCCATTGCAGATGTATATCCAAAAATCCTAGCTCCTCATCAATAGTTTGCAAACAACCAAACAATAATATTAATGATAACAAAAATAGTGATAATTTAATTTTCATAATCTTCCACAATCCTTTATGTGGCTAAACAGATAAATAAGTTAAAACTGGTGGGACAACATTATACTTGATCGAAGTTCTTTATACACTTGTTGTCCATTGAATCTATTAAAATTTATATTTGCAGTGATTCTATAGTGCTCAGCCAATCGATAGTTTGAAATCAGTCCAACACGGAACATTTTTGTTTCCCTCACCATATTTGATGTTAAAAATACAGCGTTAGTCAGTTTGTTTTCCAAAGTTATATGACTTAGTCTAAGAGAATAAACCTGCTTCCATCCTCCAACACGATTTGCATTTTTTCGATAAGAAAGACCTGCAGAGGAGTTCAGGTTTAATGTTTTTTTCAGACGGAAACCTGTAGTAAAATTCATTGTATTGTAATTTGATTCCAAATCATTGGTTGTTGTGTTTTTATCTGTTCGCTGAAATACATATTGGAGACCTATTTGTCTCAGTATTGAATTCTGAAAAACTATTGATTGATGAGTAGAAAAATTAATATTGTCATAGGTCCACTCCAAAGAATCAAAATCAGCTTCATTATTCATATCCAGATAGCGAAAATTCACTTGGGATCGCCACTTTTTCAATGCTGTATAAATTGAGCTATTGAATTGATTTCGTGTATTTGTTTGTAATTTTTGATTGTTGAGATTATTCAACATACGATTCCAGCCAAACCTGATGCGATGGATAGACAATTTCATATTGCTGCTAAAAGACAGTTCCTCACGATCATTGATATTGGAAGGTGTTCCCAATGAAATATAACCCGGTCCTATATGTCGAAATCCCAGCGAAAAATTTACTTTTTCCAAATTAAGTTTAATTGATGAATTGACAGCAAAATCATAAGCAGAACCAACTCTGGGAGTAAAAATATCTGAATAAATATTTTTCAACATTTCATTGGCTTCAATATTATTATTTTTGATTTTATCAGAATTCAAATCTTTAGTAAATGCACTTCCGGTTCCTTCAAATTCTAAAACTAGTTTCCTTTTAAATAAATTTATTCTGGAATTCATACCCAATACAAGATTTTCCTGAGGTGTTACAGAAAAGGGATTATAGGGAGGCTCCACCCAAATTGTGTCTTCAATATTTTCCATTGTATCAGCAATTATGTAAGTATAGTCCCAATTCTCATTCTTTTTCAGAGATTTAGTATCGTCTTTTACTTTCAGAGCGATGATATCTAAAAATGAATTATTGGAATTACCATAGCCAATCCGTGTAAATCCAGCATATTGGGCATAACTTTCTCCAACACTAATTCCCTCTACTGCTTCGCGTGACCGACCACCTCCCAAAGTAAAATGAATTTTACTCGGAAAAAGATTAATTTCACAACCTTTGATACTAACACCACTATAACTATGTTTTGAAAGATTGTCAGAAAAGTCTCCCAAGTGTGCTTTTCCCCACTTCCAGACTGGATGCAAACCGAGGATATTCATATTTTGCCGGGTATCAGTTCCTTCCGTAGAAACAAGAATTGTTGCGGAAATATTCAATAAATTTTTAATCTGTAGATTTGGATTTAAAGAAAGTCTGGCTGTACTGGGAGGACGACGATTGGTAATTCCTGACACATTATAGAGTTCGCCATAGATATTTGATGAGCCTGTGAATGTAATGTTTTTTTGAAGAAAGGATTGCTCAATCTCAGATTGGGCAAAAATATTGGAGATATATATCAGAAAAAATACAAAACAGAACTTCAATATTAATTTTTGAAGCATTATGTGTTCCTATCACCAAAAATGTTAAACTTTTTATACAATAAAGTTGTATTATTATCGAATGTGCGGTTAAACATTAAGTTTTATTGAAATAAAAATCAAGGGAAAAATAAAGGTTACTAGTATCTAATAGATAATATTACTTTACTACTAATATTTTTATGTTATATGAAGATATGTGTCATACTGAAAATATTGTAATATCATTCATCATCCAGTATATTCATGTTTTCATTGGTTTAAATTTTATGACCTACACAATTTTGATTGGGCTATGATTTTCAGGTTATATATTTATTATGATGTGTATTTACAATCTTTTCAGATCACAAAAGAAAAAGCCGGATATCTTGATTAAACCAAACATCCGACTAAGTATTTTTGTCTATATGAAAGTTATTAGATCTTTGGTATAGCAGTATCACGTATTGCAAGTGCATTTTCAATACTTACATTGGGGAGTAATGCTTCATGATTTGGGGAAACGATAAAGTTTGATCCAAAAATATCCATTAATCTTTTTACTTCATCCCGAACTTGTTGCGGCGTACCAAAAGGAAGTAATTCCTGAGTATCTACACCACCAATAAATACAACATCATCTTTAAAATTCTTTGCCAGTTTTTCGGCATCCATATTCTTGGCTTTGGCTTGAATTGGATGCAATGCATCGGCACCAGCATCAATAAAATAGGGTATTAAATCAAATACAGCCCCACAGGAATGCAATGCAACTTTCAAATTATAGGATTTTGCCTGTGATATTATTTTTTTTATCCCAGGTAATAAAAATTGCTCAAAAAGATCAAGCCCAATCAATGGTGCAAACTTGCTACCTAAATCATTCCCAAAAAATTGAAGATCTATTTTATCTGCTGCCAAATCTAAAAATTGTTTATTTGTTTCTAGAAAAAAATTGAGCACTTTTTCTGTTACAGCTTCAACAACCGCTGGATTTGTATACATTTTTATAAAATAATTTTCCATTCCAAAAAAATCACAGATAATATGGAAAAATGGCATCCACATTCCACTAAAAATGGCCTTTTCCTGTATATAACCTCTTTCAATAAGTTCAAGTGGATAACTAAAGTCCATATATTTGGGATCCGGCCAATCAAAAGATTCAATCTTCTTGATATCTTCACAGTCGGCAAAGACACCAGGTTGACTCAAACTTATTTGCTCTTTTCCTCCATAAGTATCCCACATCTTTTTACCTTCAGGATGCTTGTAGATCTTCATATCCAATTCAGGAGTTACCCAAAGTAAATCACTTTTGAAAGCAGTGTGAAGTTCAATATCAACAAAGTCCGTATTCTATGATTTTTGAGTTAAATTATCTTTTATATTTAATTCTTTTCTATAGATTTCTTTGGTTTCATCTGCAGAATTTCCCAACCAAAATCCAGGTCGACCTGGATTTCTACCAGCAAGTATGCAATTTATTTTATCTCTGCTTGTACTCATCAATTTCCTCCTCTTAATTATATAATTATATTGTAAGGTCTTACTCGTTATAACTCATATTCTAAAACAGATATGGAGTTTAAAGTTTTTTAATATCCTTAACTATCTGATCTAGAATTGATTTATTAAAAATGAATACGATTGATATATTTTTCTCATCATTTATCTTAGTAATTCGAAGTTTATTCCCATCATAATCAATAAAACCAATATCTTGATTATTAAGTAATGCATATCCTTTAATTCGATATAGATTGACATTATATTTTTGTATAAGTGCGTTCAGATTTTCTACCAAAATTGGCTGGTTCTTTTTAAAACTATACCGTCTAAAATGAGATTGATTATCCAATTGAGTATCTTCTTTATTCTTAAATTCAATTGAAGTAATTGGATTAAAATCAATTTTACAAAAACTAGTTTTTATGACTTTCCCAAATGGATTCAACTCTTTTATAATTTGTTCTGATACTTTGATTTGTTTTTCTTCAACAATATCAATTTTATTAAGAATTATTTGATTTGCTAAAGCGATTTGAATTTTGATATTTGGTAATGTTTTGTACAAAACAGGTAGTGTCACAGGATCAACAATAGCGATAACCTTGTCTGTTTGGTAAATCTCATTTAATCCGGTTTCAATCAACATTGTTCTGAAGGTTGATGGATTGGCCATTCCACTGGCTTCAATGACCACAATTTCTGTGTCTGAGAATTTTTCTGGAATAGACTTTAGTTGGGACACAAATTCTGTTACAAGGCATTTGCAAAAAATACTACCACCAGCAACAGAAATTACGCTATCATTAGTTTCTGATAATATTTGATAATCCACATCAACAGCAGAAAAATCATTAACAAGAAAGACAATCTTTTTATCAGAATTAGTCTTATTTATATGACGAAGAAAAGTAGTTTTACCACTTCCCAAAAAGCCTGTAATCAAAACTAAAGAAATCAATTATTCTCCCTGATGTTTTATATAGATTTATCACAAATTGATTATAAAATATAATTATCTATTTCATTTTTTTGAATCTAACTTTTCCTGATACTTTGCTTTTAAATCTTTCTGATTTGGTATGATAGAACTAAACACAACTTTTCCATCAATTAACAATGATGGCACTTGCATAACACCCAGTTTATTCATTATTGCTAAACCTTCACGTGTTGAGATTTTATGTTCATGAACAAATACCTTTTCACCAAAGGAATCAGCAGCTTTATTGGCGGCTTCTACCATATATTGACAAGGAGCACAGGATCTAGAATCCAGAGTGACAACTTCAATATCAATTTTATCACAATTGCTATAATCAAGGATTTCAACCTTTACATCTGATAGATTATCTTCGAGAGTCAATGTTGTTTTAGCAATTTCATATTTATATTCATCCAGAACCATTTCAGATACAGCAACCAGATTTTCTTCTGGACATACATAAGGTAAATCACATCCAGGCGCCAATATGAAACCCTTTTTCCCACCAGTTTCTATTGTATCAATAGTATGTAATTTACTTTCTGTTTCATTGCCAAATAGCAAAACTGATGTAAGCTTTAAATTTCCACCAAAAGATTTATTGTTCTTTTGAGCAAGATCTTTCACCATTTCCATTGAAATATTTTCATCAATGGATACATAATCACAATGTGTTTTGAATAAATTGTCAAGATTCCTTGTAGCGTCACCGCATACAAACATTGAAGACAATGCATTTTTATTACGTATAAAATCATAAATTTCATTTACATAAGGTGTGACAAATTCATCAAAATGTTCAGGTGAAATTTGACTGGTCATAGGATCAACAATACCAATGATTTCACAACCATTTTTAATATAAAAATCCGAAGTCTTTTTCCCTATTTCTGCACATAAGGATAGTATTTTGTGCACTCTATCAGGATTCATAAACATTTCCATGAATAAGTTATTTCCGAGCAAATGCATTGCAAGGGTAAACGGGCCTGTAATTAATCCAAACAAAGCGATATTTTGTAATGAACAATCTTGATCTAATAAATCCAATGCTTTTTTTATTTCTGGAAATCGACCTTTTGTTGTTGAAAACTCTGATAAATTTTCCAATTCTCCAGTTTCCAGTGGATGAGTAATTACTGAAGGTGGTACTTCATCAGACCATTTGAGTTGACAGCCCAATACTTCTGCTTCCATTTGTAGATCAAAAACAACTGGAATACCATCAGGTGAGTAAAGTTCACAGGCTTTTTTGATTCCGTTATAAATTAATTCTCCTGATTGAAGATATTCAGATGCTTTTTTCCCTATAAGTTTTCCACCATGTACACCAACAAAAGGAACCCAGCCAGGTCGCGATGTTTCTTGATTTTTTATTGCTTGAAACAATAATTCTTTATTACTCATAAAATCTTTCAAAACTCCATATTAATAAATTATCAACTATTCACGCATACAAAACAATATTTTCACCACGGAACACACGGAAAGCACTGAATTTATTGCTTTGTTTTTTAGTATTTTTTCGTGTCTTTAGTGGGCAGATTTTGATTATTTCCTCTGAAAAAAACTGAATAATTACATTATCTTTTTCTCATAATGCAATCTTTTTGATCACAAATATGACATGTATATTTCATTTTTTTGATATTTTTTCCAATTCCAACCATTCCGCTTACAGACTTAATTGGCTTCATCAATGAACTTTCCAGTAGTTCAATACCTAAAAAACCTTCAGGTAATTTGGAAAACAATTTATGCTGCTCAGAAACATTCCAATTGCAATATCCCGGACTAAATCTATTGGTACATGATAGGTTTTCTTTTTTCAGGTCATTTTCAATATTTGTCATAAACCAATCAATTGCGCATTCAACAGTCAATGATCCGATACAATCCACTAGATATGCTTTATAGGGATCTCCTTGTTTAATAAATTCTTTGCTGTAATCATCAAATTCATTTCCCAAGGTTGCAACAAAAAAAAGTGCCTTTTCTGTACCTTTCAAATGATTCAAAATGATCTTTCCACATTGAAAATCAATATTATCAACAGAAAAACTATTTTCTGAGACTTTATAATGAGTTTTTGGAATTTCCTGATATCCACCAAGTATTTCCATTTTAGCGAATGCTAATGGCAATAGTTCATCAACATCATTTACAATATTTTCAGGTAAATTATGATCTGAATATCCCAATATTCGATATATTTCCTTTTTATCAATTTTCAAATCGGTTGCATTAATATTTAACTGATATGATTGATTAAATTCCTGCATTTTATAATCCTTGAGAGAGATGCTTTGCTAAGCCATAGGGATCTACAAAATATCCATCACAACCAATGCTATCATTGTATTCAGAAGTTACTGGTGCACCACCAATATAAATCTTGGTATTAGGATATTTTTCTTTGATATCACTTGCAATGGTCTTCATATTTATCATTGTTGTGGTTAATAAAGCACTCATTCCAACACCAGCACCTGGGTTTTCTTCCAAAGCGGCAATATATTTTTCAGAATCCACATCTGTTCCAAGGTCAATAACTTTCCAGCCATCACCTTCCAAAACCATTCGAACAAGATTTTTACCAATATCATGCAAATCTCCTGTAACTGTTCCAATGATCATTGTGCCTTTATGCTTTACATCCCCATTGTCAAAATAGGGTTTGAGATGTTCCATTGAAGCATTCATAGCTTTTGCAGCAATCAATAATTCCGGTATATAAGCCTTTCCAGCACTAAAACGATCTCCGATGGTTTGCATTCCAACCATTAATCCTTCTTTTAGAATTTCATTGGGAGTACATCCATTTTCTAAAAGTTGTATTGTAATTTCTGAAGTTCCATCCTGGTCTTTTAGATCTGGTGGATAAGGAGAGTCTTTGGTTGCTTTACCTTTTTCCACGCAAATTGCTAATTGTTTTAATAATTCTGACATAATAACTCCTAAACTATTTATTTTTTGATAAAAAATATTCTTCGATTTCTTCTAGTGCTCGCCCTTTTGTTTCAGGGACAAGTTTCCATGTTATTAAAATTGCTGGAACTAGCATCAATGAAAATAACCAGAAGGTTCCATGTGGTTTTAGATTTTCAAGCATCCAGGGAACAGTCTGGCCAATTATATACGAGCCGATCCAAAGTGATAAGGTGGCGATAGACATTGCACGACCACGTATTTGAGTAGGATAAATCTCAGAGAGTAAAGTCCAGATTACAGGGCCATAAGAAAAGGCAAAACATGCTATAAATAATGGGATAAAAATCATTAATAATATGCCATCTGTATGTCCAGTATAAAATATAAAGCCAATTATTATATGATTTATTACCATTCCGATACAACCCGCAATTAATAATGGACGTCTACCAAGTTTATCTATTTTCCATATTGCAACAATGGTGAATAATACATTTACAACTCCAATAATCACTTGCCCATTGAGAGCATTTCCAGTACCAAATCCGGCAGATTCAAATATTTTTGGACCATAATAAATTATAGCGTTGATACCTGAAAATTGGGATAGAATAGCGAGAACTATTCCAATGATCAAGGCCAGACGGACTCCCGGTTGTAATAGTTGGCTCCACGAAGCCGTTTCCTGAGTAAGTACTTTTTTGATCTCTGTAATTTCTTTTTCAGTAGATTCTTCAGAGATTACCCTATTTAAAACATTACGTGCTTCTTCTTCACGATCTTTTGCCATTAACCATCGAGGGCTTTCTGGTACAATGAATAACAAAATCAGAAATAGAAATGCTGGTATAGATTCTGACCCAAACATTCCCCGCCATAATTCTACTGAAAAAATCATATCCATTTTTGAACCAGCAGCAAAACTTGCTTCTTGACTAAAACTCAATAACTTTGCATTAGCAAAATAGGCCACCAAAATACCAATAGTAATTGCAAATTGATACAGCGAAACCATTCTTCCTCGAATTTCCGGAAGTGAAATTTCTGATATATAAAGTGGCGAAAGCATAGATGCCATGCCAACTCCAAGTCCACCAATTAGACGATATACAATAAGTTCTGTGAGGCTTCCTGATAGCATACATCCAATAGCAGAAATCAAAAACATGGCAGCAGAAAAAATCAATGTTCTTTTGCGACCAAATCGATCAGCAATAATTCCGGCAAATGAAACTCCGATAATGCAACCAATCAAAGCAGATCCCACAAACCAACCTTCCAGCATTGCATTCATTACAAACTGCGTTCTTACAAAAGTCAATGTTCCTGAAATGACTGCTGTGTCATAACCGAATAAAAATCCTCCGATTGTAGATATCAAACATATCATCAACATGTAATTTTTCTTTTTCACTTTTGAATCTCCCCTAAATTCTTTATTATACTAATTATTCTATAATAATTTCATCGATAAACAGCCAGGCTTTACATCCTTTGAATGTGTGCCAAATCGGGCAATTACCAATATTATTTACTACGACTTTTATATATTTTGCTTGTGTATTAATCTGTGCTGAAAAATCTTTGATAAATACTTCGGGATTTTGTGGTTCACTATCACCATTAGAAATCGTTTTGCGATGAGTAAATTTTTTACCTTCGATAGATGTATATATTTCTATACTTTTTGGTAAGAATATCCAATTACCCAAATCCTGCAAGCATCCAATAGTGACTTTGTTAATATTTTGAACTTTGTCATATTTTATAATCGCATCACAATTAACGACTTCATATCCTTGCCAATTTCCCGACATAAAAGATTCATGTCCACGTCTTCCATCAATTAATCCAAGATCCCAGCCACCATTATATCTTTGAGAATAAGATGTACTGAGTGTAATTGTTCTACCTTTTGGAATTGTAAAAAAATCAATACTGACAAAAGAACTTGGGGGAAAGCCTTCTTTGTATCCTCTGAATTTCAAGGTTGTTTTTTTAGAAATTTTGATTGGTTCTTTGTATAATTTACTGGAATTATCAGGTACTGAATTGTCAGTAGAGTAATAGATTTTTACATCATCTTCATAACTGGCAAGTTCTATTTGTGTGGATTCTATAAAGACCTTGTCTCCTTTTTTTAGATAGGGAACTGGTAGGTATTTCATTTCAGGGACTGAAAGAATTGGCAAGTCTTCATCAGCAGAAGCCCAATTCTTGTTTGGTTTATCACCCAAAGTAAATTCTAATACGCCACCATTCAAAATATCTTCATGACGAATACTGGATTTTTTTACTGGTTTGCAATTGAGACTTACAGATTGGATATATTTGTTATCTTTAGAATTATTTTTAGCAAGAATGGTTAGTTTTTTATTATTTGATAATGACATTGTTACTTTATCAAATATTGGCGAAGTGAGTGCATAACTATCATCGCCAGGAGCTACTGGAAAAAATCCTAATGCACCAAAAATATACCACGCTGACAATTGTCCACAATCTTCGTTGCCACAAAGTCCATCTGCACCATCAGTAAAATTGAAAGATATAATATCTCTGGTTAATTTCTGAGTTTTCCAAGGTGCACCAGCATAATTGTACAAATAGGGTGCATGCATAGAAAATTCATCACCAACATAGTAATACCCTTTAGTAAAAAATGTATCCAGTTTGTTTACAAAATTTTCTTTTCCTCCAAAGAAATCAATCATTCCATCTACATCGTGAGGTACAAGAAAACTGTGATTCCATTTATAAATCTGCAATGATTCCTGGGTTTGGCCAGCCCAGACACTGATGGACCGATTGTCAGCATTTTGCCATGCACCATCCGAATTTTTCCCTCTTACAAGACCAGTTTCTTTATCCAATACATTTTTGTAAAACTTACTTTTAGTAGCATATTTCTTATAATCTTCTTCTTTGCCCAATGCTTTAGCAAATTGAGCAATACAAAAATCACCATAAGCAAATTCCAACGTTCGGGCGACACATTCACCAAAATTGTCACCAGGAACAAATCCCAATTCATTGTACTCCAAAATACCAACACGACCTGCATATTTTCCTGTTCCTTTTTCAGTGGAATTTTTGACCATTGCTTTGTAGGCTTTTTCAACATCCCAGTCTCTCACACCTTTGATATATGCATCAGCGATCACAGCATCAGCATGTGTTCCCATCATTACATTTGCGTAGCCCGGATTCGGCCATTTTGGAATCCAGCCACCTTCATCAGATGTATTCAGCAATGAAGTGATCATATCATTTACTTTATCTGGTACTAATAGTAAGAGTAATGGATGTTCTGATCGGAATGTATCCCAAAGTGAATAATCTGTAAAAGCAACACCTTCATGAACTTTTCCGTCATATGGACTAAAATATCTGCCATATTCATCAAATTCCCTTGGTAATATCAAGGCATGATACATAGATGTATAAAATACAGTCTTGTCTGCTTCATTTTCGGTTTCAATCACAATTTTATTGAGTTCTTTATTCCACTTATCTTTGGTTTCATTGACGATCTTATTGAAATTCCAATTTGGAATTTCTCGTTTTAAATTTTCTCTGGCTTGATCCACACTGATGAATGAAGTTCCAATTTTTACTTTAATCACTTCTTTGGCACTGGTTTTAAATTTTACCCAGGAGCAAACATCAGAATTGGGTTTTTTGGGACTTTTTGTTTTTTCAAAGGAATCAAAAGATTTTTCAAATTGTATCACAAAATATCCTTTGAAATTATCTGGAGAACCTTGCCCTTTATTTAAGCTATATCCTGTAATTTCATTTTTATGTTCATTGGCTTCAAATTTTCCCAATTCTCTATAAAAATCCAGTACTACATATGATTCATTGGATTCGGGAAAAGTAAATAGGAAAAAACCAGACCTTGAAGTGGCAGTCAATTCAGCTTTGATTTGGTAATTATCAAGAACGGCAGAATAATATTGAGGTAGAGCAATTTCAGTTTCATGGTCAAAATGCGATTGTCTCTCTTTCGGGTCTGTTTTCAATTCACCAGTCATTGGCATGATTGTAAAACTAGCATAATCTGACATTACTGCGCCACTGGGATAATGAGTTGAACGAAATCCTTGAATAACCTCATCATCGTACCAGTAGGGGATTTCTCCTGTACAAGTTTGTGCACTCCATTCAGTCATTGCAAAAGGAGGACAAACGCCTGGATACGTATGACCTTCTGCTAATTCAGAACCAGCAAGTTGAATTGTTTTTGTCCAGGGTTTTGTACCAATCAATGTATTCACATATTGTGTGAGATCTGACTCTGATTGAACATTTGTATTGCTTGATGTACAATTGGATATGACTAGAATTGATAATAGAAGGATTGTTAATAATATTTTCTTCATGAAAGACTCCATTTAATAAGTGCATTTTTTTGCTTCATCAGCAAAGGCTTCAATTAATTTCAAATCTGCTTCGAAAAAATGATCAGAAGGACAAATGATAAAACCACCACCTTCGCCAGCCGCTTCAAAACAGCGTCGAACTTCTTTGCGAGTATCTTCTGGAGTACAACCTGTAAAAAAATGAAATTGATCAAAACCACCAATCATGCAAACTTTGTCGCCAATTCGTTTTTTTGATTCGACTAAATCTGCGTCTCCACCCATTGCAACAGGTGTGAAAGTTTCCATTGCATCGGGATTCATAGCAGCGATATTTTCTAAAATTGGCATCATTCCACCACAGGTATGATAAACAATTTTTTGTCCTGCTTCATGAGCAAGTGATATTAATTCTTTATCATAAGGCGCTACAAAAGTATCAAATATTTCAGGAGAAATAACTGTTGTTGAAGCATCGCCGCCACCAAGTTCTAAAATATCATACTTGGCACCTTTTAGTGATTTGATATAAGTTGCTTTCCTATCTTGAAGTGTTTTCAATGCTGTATAAACCCATTCCGGATCCATAAAGGTTTCCATAATCAACGGCTGAATTCCAAATAAACATGACAAATCCTGCCAACAACCAGGTTGACCAAATCCATCCATACAAATAATATGTCCACGAACCAAGCCGCGATCACCATAATCATCTGCAATTTTGTTCAATGCTTCAACATCACAAAGTGGGTGAGTCATGTATTTTGCAATGATATCTAAATCTGATTTTTCTTTTAATAAATGTTCTTTCACCCAGGTTGTATGTTCATTGGATTGTAAGATCATTGAAAGTTCTTTTTCTGGAGTAATTATGCTGAATTTTTGAGTTGGATGCTTCTGTCCTGGAATTTCTTCAGATTTGTATCTCCAATTATCATTCACAATTCTACGACCTTCCAAAAATCCCAATTCGGCCTGTATCGGATCAAAATATTCATTTTTATTTTCATCACATTTATAAGGAATTGCCCAGGTTATTGGGTCCATTCCGAAATGATCAAAAAACACCTGACCATCAATTCCATTCATATAATTTTTTGTAAATGATGGCATAACATGATGAGTTGTCACTGGAAGCCGATCGGGCTTTTCTTTGTCTATTGCTTTTAGAAATCTCTCTTTTGAATTCATAATACCCATTTTAATTTTTATTGATAAATGAAACATCTCTTCTTTTTGCAAAGGTGTGTATTATATTGACTATTATATTGTAAGTGTCAATATTTCACATTCTTTTCATGCGAACTTGAATAAATTTTTTGAATATATACTATTTATTATTTACTAAAATAAAAATCGTCCGCAGGATTCACGAAGAACTATCTCTGTAGGTAGGGTAATTTGTGTTAGTGTCGGCTCAATTTTATTATTAATTGAATTCATTAAAATTTCCATGGCTTTTTCACCGATTTCATCCGTAGGTGTTTTCACGCAAGTTATCGATGGATTTGTGCTATTGAATATTTTTTGATCACCAAAACTAACTAAAGCAAAATCTTTTGGAATACGGAGTTTCATTTCAGCAGAAACTTCCAAAACATATTCAGTAAGAACAGTATTATGTGTAAAAATGGCTTGTACAGAATCTGGTTGTCGTAATAATTCTTGAATGGCTTTTTTTACATCATCATACATGTTATCAAGGCATATTTCTTTAACAAGTTTCTTGTTATATCGGATATTATTTTTCATCAAAGCTTCTCTATAACCTCGATCACGTTCTGCTATAACATTCATATATGGAATTAATGTTAATTGAGCTATTTTTGTGTAACCTAGGCTCAATAAATGATTTGTGATATCAAAAGCACCTTGAAAATTTTCATAAACAACATAATTGGTATCAATTTTAGAAAAATATCGATCAATAAATACAAACGGAATCTTATTTTGATTAATATCTTTTATCCAGGAATGATCTTTTTTAGTTGGTGTAATTATTAATCCGTCAACACCACGATCAAGAAGCATATGAATCTGTTCAGTTTCTCTTTCTTGTTTTTCATGAGTCGTACAGATGATAACTTGATAACCTAGTTTTTCTGCAAATTTTTCAACGGAACTTGCTATTCGTGAAAAATATTTATCAGTAATATTTGATAAAATTAATCCAATTGTATTTGATTTATTTAATCTTAAACTTCGGGCTAATTGGTTAGGGCGATAATTCATTTCTTTTGCTACTGATATCACCTTTTGCTGTGTTTCTTTATTAATTCCTAATTCTTCACCACGTCCATTAAGAACAATTGAAACAAGCGAAGTTGACACACCAACTTTTTTTGCAATATCGGATAAACTAACTCTTTTCATTTTCTAAATCCTTTTAACCAATGATTTACTGACTAATATAAAACTATATATTAATAGATGTCAATAATATTCTTTAAGTAGTCTCAGAAACTTCTTAATAAAGTAATATAAACACTTGTTAATTATAATCTAAAACGTTTTAAATTGTTGTTGAAAAAATAAAACCCGTTTTATTATAGACTACTTTTTGAATTTCATGTTCTTCGTGGTGAAAATGGTATAATTCAATAGTCACAACTGACTTAGCTGGTAAATCAATACTTATTTGATTTTTCTTTAATTTATAATCATGAAATTTTTTCTATAACTTGTCTACTAGCATTGATTATTTTTTTAATAAAAATTGGATAATTTGTTTTGACGTCAAACAAGTCCGTTGGATATGATTTTCTTCGTGCAGAATATACTGAAGACAAGCATCGAGAGGCTACTTTTGTGCAGATGGAAGGAATAGACGAATATCTCCACCATGCAGCTGATTCAGAAACCTGGACTGATGGAATTGTCTATGATCCGGAAAATGACGGTACACCAATCAACAGTTTGGAAACTCATGAACACTGGAATTATGACGACAATCTACTATGCTTTTTGGTTGAAATCAGAGATGATATTCTAGTCGACGGTTATGATATTGCAAATGATGATTTATTCAATGGATCAAATCATGAAACTTCACGTGTTGGCTTAAGGCTTGATAAAGTACTCGGATTCTCCATGGCTTATTGTGAAAATGATGATCCTGACGAAATTCCAAAAGAACGTGATAATTTCTTTGGTTCTGTAGAAGTGCCGGAAGCAGAATTCAATTCACATTGGGAAAACGCTAATGGTTTTGGTACAATGAAATTAGTTGACGAAGCAGGATATGTTTCTGTCGATGAAGAAATGCAGGTTGCTTCAAATTTCAAGCTGGAACAGAACTATCCCAATCCATTCAATCCAACAACAACAATTTCGTATACAATCAGCAAAGATGTAAATGTTATCCTTTCTGTATACAATCTTATGGGACAAAAAGTTGCTGTACTTGTTAATGAATATACAAATGCGGGTTACCACAAAGTTACATTGGATGCTTTAAATTTGGCTTCTGGAGTTTATTACTACAAGATGAGAGCCGGTGATTTTGTTGATTCAAAGAGATGTTGTTGAAATAGAATTTTGTTTTAACTGCGGATTTTCGCAGATTGAAATATATTCAGACCTCGGAAGATTTTAACTCCGAGGTCTTTTTTTAGTCATATGTAGATGTGAGTTTGATGAAATGGGTTTTCATTAAAGTATCAAACTCTGTTTGTATTAGTTTATCTAAGGGTAGATAACTTTCCCTACTAATTAAATAAATAACAATATCTAAGATTTCATCTTTTGAATTAGCATTGGAAATTTTTTTAAAGATTCGTTTTCTTAGCGATTCACTCATTTCTTTTTGTAGCATAACAAAATTGATAAGTTTCTCTTTTTTATTGGACTTTAGCATTTCATTTATCAATTGAAAATATTGTTTTTTATTATCTAATTGATCATGTAAAATGGAAAAATAATTATTCACTTTAGGAGATATATTGACTTTTTTATATTCATTAATTTTCTGATTAAGCAAAGTAATATAGGATTCTAATCCAAAGGAAATTTTATCTATTTTAATGGATTTCTCTGTCGAATATCTTAAAGGAATATTTAAAGTTAGAAAATGCTCTAATATTCTGGGTTTTGGAAAATATGAATAATTGTCTCTAATTATGTCAAATTCACTATTTGTAATCGATGTGTCGGATTTTATAAAGTAATCTACTGAAGTTTCTTGGTCAATCGTGAAGTAATAGAGATTTTTTTCATTTAATCGAAAGAATTCCTCGTAGGCTCTGCCTCGGGGTAAAGAGGAAAGTATGAAAACCTAAGGTTTTCAATACACTTTGAAAAAGTGTATCTTTTACCTATGAGTGATCATTTAGTA
>Ga0070729_10001031_pt1 | contig 47340 bp, 39 predicted proteins | sample tdDd472_FD_66725 | JGI IMG/M metagenome (GOLD analysis project Ga0070729, IMG submission 66725) | Marine sediment microbial communities from the Atlantic coast under amendment with organic carbon and nitrate - tdDd47.2 | ecosystem: Environmental > Aquatic > Marine > Coastal > Sediment | place... | reverse complement strand
AGTTCATTTCAGATGCAATCATTTCCGACCTGTTTTACCTTAATTCATAGGCATTGTGAATAAAAAATTTGACATCAATGAATTTATATTCAGTTATATAACGTGTATTATGTTATTGGTAATCAAAATAATATAAAATTTTTAGTATGTTTGTATGTTACCAATAATTAACGCTATGCAAGAGAAAAGTTATCTGAAGCTGGTTGAAAACAGTTTGAAATACAACTGGGAATACCCTGCTTTTAGCGATTATGAAGGAAGCTCATTTTTATACAGTGATGTTGCTGTTCAAATAGCGAAAATTCATTTGTTATTTGAAAAAAATGGGATTAAGAAAGGTGATAAAATAGCCTTAATTGGAAAAAATTCTGCACGTTGGGCCATCTCATATATGGCCATTACTTCTTATCAGGCGGTTATAGTTCCAATTTTACCTGATTTTAAACCTACCGATGTTCATCATATTGTGAATCATTCGGATTCTGTTATTTTGTTTTCTGGCGATGCTGTTTATAATTCGCTTGAGGTTTCTGAAATGCCCGCATTATTTGCAGTTATTTCGGTAGACGATTTTTCGGTTAAATATGAAAAAGAGGATTGTCGTTATGCTCAGATTTATTTAAATATCGATGAGCATTTACGTGCTAAATATCATGGAAAATTTGCGCCGGAACATCTTAATTTCGGAATAGAAAATAGAGAAGATATAGCTATGATCAGCTATACTTCCGGAACAACTGGTCATTCAAAAGGTGTAATATTGCCATACCGCAGCCTTGTGGCAAATATTTTATTTGCTCAGGAAAATATGCCTTTGTTGCCAAAAGATTCTATTGTTTCATTTTTACCAATGGCGCACACTTACGGAATGCTTTTCGAATTCGTTTTTCCGTTTACTTTGGGTTGTCATATAAACTATTTAGGTAAAACGCCTTCACCAAAAATAATTGTAGAAGCTTTCCAAAAGGTAAAACCAAGATTGATTTTATCTGTTCCGTTAGTTATTGAAAAAATTTATAAAAACCAGATAAAACCGGTAATTGACAAAGGATTAATGCGTATTTTACTTGCTGTTCCTGGTTTACGTTTAATTATCAGGAAGAAAATTCTTAAGAAAGTTTCCAATGTTTTTGGAGGAAACTTTAAAGAAATAGTTATTGGAGGAGCAGCTCTAAATCACGAAGTAGAACAGTTTTTTAAGAAAATTAAATTCAAGTTTACAATTGGTTACGGTATGACCGAGTGTGGTCCTTTAATTTCATATGCTTCCTGGGATTCACTTAAATTATACTCTTGTGGACGCCCGGTTGATACTTTAGATGTTAAAATTGATTCGGAGGATGAATTTAACAAACCTGGTGAAATTATGGTAAAAGGTGATCCGATAATGCTTGGTTATTATAAAAATGAAGAAGCAAGTAAAGCAGTTTTAACCGAAGATGGTTGGTTGCGTACCGGAGACTTGGGTGTAATTGATGTAAAAAAGAATATTTTCATTAAAGGAAGAAGCAAAAGTTTAATTCTAGGCCCTTCAGGGCAAAATATCTATCCGGAAGAAATTGAAGATAAACTTAATAACCTGCCATATGCTCAGGAATCGTTAATTGTTCAACGTGAGAATAAACTCGTTGCATTAATCTATCCTGATTTAGTAACCATGGGTAAAAAGAATATTTCTGAAAACAGGCTTTTACACATTTGGGAAACGAAAAAGCAACATATTAACAGCGAATTACCTAAGTATATGAATGTTGCGACTATTGAAATTCATACTGAAGAATTTCAGAAAACACCAAAAAGAAGTATTAAACGATATCTTTATAACTAGAAATCAATCAGATATATATGATAAAAGACAATTTTGTGAAAATGCTGGAAGATTCTATCAAAAATAATTGGGATCTGCCGGCATTATCAGATTATAAGGGGAAGACTTATCTGTACAAAGATGTAGCACGTAAAATTGCCCGCATCCATATTATGTTTGAAGAGTGTAATATTCAGCCGGGCGATAAAATTGCCTTATGCGGAAAAAATTCGGCGAACTGGGCCATGGTATATTTGGCAACAGTTACCTATGGTGCAGTAATTGTTCCTATTCTTGCCGATTTTAAAACTGATGATATACACCATATTGTAAAACATTCCGATTCAAAGGTTCTATTTGTTGGGGATCCTATTTGGGAAAATCTTGATGAGTCGAATATGTCGGAATTACGTGCTATCTTTTCATTAACCGATTTTCGTCTGATTATTCAGGAAGCACACGAGAAAATTCAACAAATTTATACCAAACTTGATGGTTTATACGAAGCTAAATATAAGGGTGCACTAGCTCCGGAATTAATTAATTATCCAGAAGTAACAAACGATAAAGTTGCAATTTTAAATTATACTTCCGGAACTTCAGGTTTTTCAAAAGGTGTAGTTCTTCCGGCAAATAGTTTGGCTGTAAATGTTAAATTCTTTAGTGAAAATCTGCCGTTAAAACCTGGCGATAATGTGGTTTCAATTTTACCTCTGGCGCATACGTATGGTTGTGCTTTCGAATTCTTGAGTCCGTTTAAAGTTGGTTGTCACATTAATTTCTTAACACGAACACCTTCTCCGAAAATCATTATTAATGCTTTTAAAGAGATAAAACCACGTGTTGTTTTAGCAGTACCTTTAATTTTAGAAAAAATTTATAAAAACCAGATTCTACCGATATTGAATAAACGATCGATGAAGGTTTTAATGAATGTTCCTTTACTTAACAATAAAATCTTTCAGCAAATTCGTAATAAGTTGGTTGATTCCTTTGGAGGTAATTTTGTTGAAGTTATTATTGGTGGAGCAGCCTTAAATGCTGAAGTTGAGGATTTTCTTAAAAAAATTCAATTTCCGTTTACTGTTGGATATGGAATGACTGAGTGTGGGCCTTTGATTGCGTATGCCAGCCACGAAGATCACCGTAAATATTCATGCGGAAAATTAATGGATGAATACCTTGAAATTAAAATAGATTCAGACGATCCGCATAATACTCCTGGTGAAATAATATTAAAGGGAGAGCAGGTAATGTATGGCTATTACAAAAATGAAGAGGCTACAAAAGAGTCGATGGATAGTAATGGCTGGTTGCATACAGGAGATATGGGTGTGATTGATGAAGATAAATTTGTTTATATCCGTGGACGTAGTAAAAATATGTTACTGGCATCCAACGGACAAAATGTTTATCCTGAAGAAATAGAAGCTAAAATTAATAATATGCCTTTCGTTCAGGAATCACTGGTAATTCAGCGTAACGATCAGTTTGTTGCTTTAGTTTATCCAGATTATAGTGCTGCTGATGAGTCTGGAATGACAAAGGATGATTTAGACTTGATTATGGAAGAAAATCGTAAAAACTTAAATGAACAGCTACCAGCATATGAATCGGTAAAAGAGTTTCAGTTATTCCCAAGTGAATTTGAAAAAACAGCTAAACGTAGTATAAAACGATTTTTATACACTAGATAGAAGTTATTATAGTTTAATATATAAAGCCTTTAGTTTAATGAAAACTAGAGGCTTTTTAGTTTATATCAATGTTATAATTACTTATCTTATTTCAACTTCACTCCCATCACCAGTACATCATCAATCTGATCGTTTTTACCTTTCCATTTATGATAAATCTCCGCAATTTTTTGATGTTGGAATTCAACTTCTTCTTCGTTAATTTTCAGTAATAGTTGCTTTAATTGTTTTTTCTGGAATTTTTTGAAAGATTGCCCGCCAAACTGATCAATAATACCATCAGTGAACATGTAAAGCATATCTCCTTCTTCATACTGAATTACATTTTCTCTAAACTGATACTCTTCAATTTCCGAATAAATACCAATAGGTCGAGGATCAGCTTTATATTCAATTATTTCATTATTTCTGATTATTATCAGCGAAATATGTGCTCCTGCATAACTTATGCGTTTTTCTTCCTGATCGATAATACATAAACCAATATCCAAACCATCTTTTGTTTCGCCCATTTTGCCCGATTGATGTAAGGATTTTACAATTTTTCCCCGTAAGCGATTAAGACATTCATTAGCATTGGTAATAATGTAGTTATTCAAAATATCATTTAAATATGAAATACTAAGTAAACTCATAAATGCTCCGGGTACTCCGTGTCCGGTGCAATCGGCTACTGCTAAGTAATCCAAATGATTTTGTGAGGTTGTCCAGTAAAAATCGCCACTCACAATATTTTTAGGTTCAAAAAGGATAAAGTTCTTTTCAAATATTTTATTAATATTTTCCTCCAGAGGAAGAAGAGCCGTTTGTATTTTTTGTGCATACTCAATACTGTCAGTTAATTGGTTGTTTTTAACTTCAAGTAAATCCTTTTGCTGATTGATCTCATCTCTTTGAGCTGATATCTCATGGTATTGATGATTCAATTCATTATTTTTTACTAATATTTTATGTTTGTTTTGTTTTAATCGTTTGTTGGCTTTTTGTTTAAAATAATATAAGCGCCAAATAACTCCTAAAAATGTAGCGAATAGAAGTAGGCTAATTAACAGAATTACGACTTGTGCCTTTTTCTTTAATACAATACTTTCAGCCAGCTCCAGCTCTTTTTGTGCCTGAATAATTTCAGCTTCTTTCTTTTTTGTTTGGTAATTTAATTCAAGATCCTGAATGAGTTCAAATTTTTCAATATTATACAAACTATCCTTTAGAGCTTGAGAAAGATCTTTAAATTGAATGGTTTTTTCATAATTTTTTAAACCATAATAGGCTGAAGCAATGGCTTCATAAGCATTCTTTATATCTTCAGGTGAATTAATTGTTTCGGCATGTTTCAAACTTTGATACCCATATTTCAGTGCTTTGGAAAATTTTTCTTGTTGAAGAAATATTTCACTAAAAACATGGTTGCTAATAGATAAACCTTTTTGATTTTCAAGCTTTTTAAGAAAATATAAAGCTTTGTGATTATACTCTATTGCCTGGGCAATATTTCCTATTTTAAAATAAGAATAGGCCAGGTTTATATAATCAACGCCCATTCCGAAAGTATCTTTTAGTTCTTTGTCAATATTAAGTGATTTTAAATAGGATTTTTCTGCTTTATGAAAATTACCCTGGGCCTGGTAAACATTACCAATATTTGTATAATCAATTGATAAACCATTTTGATTTTTATTGATTTTATCAATATGAACTGATTTTCTATAATACGTTAATGCTTTCTCGAATTGATTCAAGTATTCATATATAATACCAAGATTATTATACGCTGAGCTAAGGTTTTTATGTTCATCACTATTTTCGTAAATAGAAATGGCTTTAAAATAATATTTTTGCGCCATATTGTAATTTCCCAGTTCAGTATAAACCGACCCCAGCCCCATAGAACTTCTGGCTATGTTTTGTTTTTTATTAGTTGAAGTGTCAATTTTAAAAGATTCATAATAGTACTCGAAGGCCTTTTCATAGTTCTCCCGAATTTCATAAAACAACGCTTTTTCAAATAGAGCATCAGAAAACAGGTTTAATAAATTTTGTTTTTTTGCAACTTTTTGTGCTTCATGAATACTCTTTAGTGCCAAGGAATCTTTTCTCAAAATTGAAAAAACATAAGCTTGGCGTAGCAATATTTTGGTCTTTGTTTCATTTAAAGATGTCTGATCAAATTTTTTAGTATTAATCAAAGAATCAGTAATTTCTTCACACTGGTTTAACAGAATTTGGGCTTTCTCTATATTTTTGTTTTTAAGATTTTGTCTGACCTCAAGTAATAATGAATTAATTTTTTGAGTATCTGCAACGATAGTTTGTGAGAATAAATTTTCAGAGGCCATTCCGCAATAAATTATGCAGAAAAAACAAATAATGCGAAGACATAGCGGTTTTACCATCTTGAATTCTTTAAGTATATTTGAAAACGCAGGGTTAAAACATTTACAAACGTGAAAAAATCATTAGTTATAATGGTTTTATTCTAATTTTGTTTAATACAATTATAGGAAAAAATGAACAAATATTTAATAGTCGTTGCCGGGGGAAGTGGAAAAAGAATGGGTGCTGAGCTACCAAAACAATTTCTTGAACTTGCAGGAAAGCCAGTATTAATGCATACTATACTCAATTTTTACGCCTTTGATAATTCGTTAAAAATAATTTTGGTTTTACCCGAAAATCAGATTGATTATTGGCAACAATTGATTATACACCATAAGTTTTCAATTACACATCAGATCGTTGCTGGTGGTACTGAAAGATATTACTCTGTTAAAAATGGATTAAAATTGGTAGAACCTGATAGCATTGTGGCTATTCATGATGGTGTACGTCCTTTTGTAAGTCATCAAACAATTACTAATTGCTTTAAAACTGCCAGTGAAAATGGAAATGCTGTTCCGGTGATTCCGGTTTCAGATTCGGTTAGAAAGATAGAAATAGCGTCCAGTAGAATTGTCGATCGTTCAAAATTAAGGTTAGTGCAAACGCCACAGGTTTTTAATTCAAGCAATATAAAACAAGCATATGAAAATAAATTTTCATTGGAATTTACCGATGATGCCAGTGTATTGGAAAAGGAAGGATTTATAATTAATTTGGTTGAAGGAAACCAGGAAAACATTAAAATTACTACTCCATTTGATTTAATATTAGGAGAAGCCCTACTAGAAGAAAAGTAAGATAGACGAATTATTTATTTGGATTCTGAATTAATATTTTAGTACAGAACTATTTATGATTTTCTGATTTCTTTTTCAACAGGTAATATAAAACAGAACTCACTTCCTTTGTCAATTTCGCTATAGACTGAAATAGAGCCTTTGTTCGCTTGAATAAACTCTTGACATAAAATAAGTCCCAGACCGGTACCTTTTTCTTCTGATGTTCCTATTGTTGTTGGATTTGAATCAATTCGGAATAATTTCTTCTGATCTTCTTCATCAATCCCTATTCCGTCGTCTTTTACAAATATTTGCACTTTATTTTCCTGAAATTTGTGGCTTATCTTAACATTGCCACCAACCTGTGTAAATTTAATTGCATTGGAAATAAGATTTCGAATTACCGTATTAATCATTTGTTCATCGGCAAAAGCAAAAACTTTTTCATCCAGCGAACTTTCCAGCGAAATATTTTTATTAAGTGCATTACCTTTTAGTAATTCAATATTCTCATTTACAATTTTACTAAGATTAATGTAATCAGGATGTTTTTTAAGTCTACCCGTTTGAACATTTGCCCATTGCAATAAATTTTCAAGCAGATTATATGTATTGTTTGAGTATTGATTAATTAATACTGAAAATTCAAGACGTTTTTCATCATCAAAATCATGAAAATCAGTAGCCAGAACTTCCGAAAGACTAACAACTGTACTAAACGGATTTTTTAAATCGTGTGCAATTATTGAGAAAAACTTATCTTTTGTATGATTTAAACTTACGAGTTCTTCCCGTTGTTTTTCTATTTCTGCTTTTTGACGGGTAATAAGTTTTTCAAATTCGTTATACTTACGTAATCTGTTAACAAGGGAATTAAGTACACCATCAGTTATTTCAGGATTTTTTAAACTGATTTTCTTGAAAGTGCTTTGCTCAAGAACTAAAACATGAGAGTCTTTTATTGCCGAAACCGTTGCTGAGCGTTCTGTAGAGTCAATTAAGCTGTACTCTCCAAATATTTGATTATTTGAAAAAGTTGCAAAAATATGTTCGTCAATATGAACTTTTACTAATCCATTTTCAATAATATATAAAGCACGATGCTTATCACCTTTTTTAAAGATAATATCACCGGCAATAAACTTTTGTTTTTCAAGCGATTTAGCCACTAATCGCAAAACGGAATCCTTTGCTTCAGAAAATATAGAAACCGACTTTAGAATATTTATTCGTTCTAAAATTTCTTTTTCTTCATTTGCCCCGGAACCTCCGATATTTCTAAGGTTACTAAACATATAATCCCTTTATGGACCCTAAATTTACTATTAAATATGATATTTTTGAAATAATTGTTAAAAATATTCATTCTTAGTATATGATTTGTAAAAGCATATAGTGTTTTTTTATAGTTTTACGTCTTATTGAAAAAATCTTTCATATGTCGATTATTGTAGAAGAAATTACAAAATTATACGGGGAACAAAAGGCTCTTAATAATGTCTCCTTTCAAATAAATTCAGGAGAAATAGTGGGTTTTATAGGACCAAATGGTGCAGGAAAATCAACTATGATGAAGATTATTACTGGTTATTTGCCACAAACACAGGGTAAAGTGCAGATAAATGGTTTCGATACTCAGGAAGAATCGATGAATATCAAAAAGTTAATTGGTTATTTACCTGAGCATAATCCTTTATATATCGATATGTATGTGAAGGAATATTTGAAACATGTTGCAGGATTATATAAGCTTGGAAAAAATACAAAAAACAGAATTGAAGAAGTAATTAAGTTAACCGGTTTAGAGCGAGAACAACACAAGAAAATTTCAGCATTGTCAAAAGGTTACAGACAACGTGTCGGACTTGCGCAGGCCCTTATTCACGATCCTCAAATTTTAATTCTTGATGAGCCAACCACAGGTCTTGATCCAAATCAAATAGTAGAAATTAGAAATTTAATTTCATCACTTGGAAAAGAAAAAACAGTAATGCTTTCAACACATTTGATGCAGGAGGTAGATGCTATTTGCGATCGGGTAATTATAATTAATAAGGGGGAAATAGTTGCCAATGACAGTTCCGAAAATATTCAGAAAGATGTAAATACCACCAATCAAACTATCATGATTGAGTTTGACAGTGAAATCGATATTGATAAAATTCATGAAAAAGAATTTGTTAAAAGTGTTATTCACGTTAAAAATAATACCTGGTTAATTGAAAGTAATACAAATGAAGATATTCGTTCTCAGCTTTTTAACATGGCGGTTGCGTACAAATGGACAATTCTAAGTATTCAGCTTAAAGAGAAAAGTCTTGAAGAAGTATTTCAGGAATTAACAAAAGGAAATTAAACAAATTTTTAAAAGTGCGCAGTATTAATGAAAAAATTAAAACACTTTTTAATTTTAAATGTTTCTAAATAATTATTAAATTTGTGCGCTTAGTGGAAAGATTTGACTGATTGCAACCACGTAAAAAAATGCTAAAATAGGTTTTCGCATTCTTTCTCAGTCAAACCCTTCCCGATCGAACAGATTGTTAAACAAAAAAATTAAATTATGGCTTATTATTTTACTTCTGAATCGGTATCGGAGGGACATCCGGATAAAGTAGCAGATCAAATTTCTGATGCATTATTAGATGAGTTTTTAAAATACGACCCTAACTCAAAAGTAGCTTGTGAAACATTGGTAACAACAGGTCTTGCAGTACTTAGTGGTGAAGTTAAAACAACCGGTTGGGTTGATGCTCAGCAGATTGCACGTAAAGTAATTAACAAAATTGGTTACACTAAAAGTGATTATCGTTTCGATGGTGAAGCTTGTGGTGTAATTTCAACAATTCACGAGCAATCATCAGATATTAATCAGGGTGTTGAACGTGATGGTATCGAAAATCAAGGTGCAGGTGATCAGGGAATGATGTTTGGTTATGCCAATCGCGAAACTGATGATTATATGCCTTTGGCTTTGGTTTTATCGCATATTTTATTGATGGAACTTGCTAAAATTCGTCGCGAAGGTGTTGAAATGACCTATTTACGTCCGGATTCTAAATCGCAGGTAACCATTGAATACGACGAAAACAATAAACCAAAACGCATTGATACGATCGTTGTTTCTACGCAGCACGATGAGTTTGATGAAGAGGATGATATTATGTTGGTTACCATTGAGTCTGACGTTCGTAATATTTTGATTCCACGCGCTATTAATCGTTTACCGGAACGTGTAAAACATTTATTCGATACCGAATATACCTTACATGTTAATCCAACAGGTAAATTCGTAATTGGCGGACCACATGGTGATACTGGCTTAACAGGACGTAAAATTATTGTAGATACATACGGTGGTAAAGGTGCACACGGTGGTGGCGCATTCTCGGGTAAAGATTCTTCGAAAGTAGATCGTTCGGCAGCTTATGCATCTCGTCATATTGCTAAAAACCTTGTTGCTGCAGGTGTTGCTGATGAAGTACTTGTTCAGGTTGCTTATGCCATTGGTGTTGCTGAACCTGTAGGTATTTTTGTGAATACTTATGGTACTGCAAAAGTTGATTTAAGCGATGGTATAATTGCCGATAAGGTTAAAGAACTGTTTGACCTTCGTCCGGGTATGATCATTAAACGTTTTAAGTTAACAAATCCGATTTTTAGTGAAACTGCTGCCTATGGACATATGGGACGCGATGTAGCTGAAAAAGAGGTAGAGGTTTATTATCAGGATGAGGAAACATTCGTTAAAAACATCGAAGGTAAAGATTTATATTTCAAAAAAGTAGAGTTGTTCCCATGGGAAAAACTAGATTATGTTGACTTAGTAAAAGAAACATTTGGATTGTAATTTCTTTCTAAAATATATTGAACCCCCGCCTTTTGGTGGGGGTTTTTTGTTGATAAGAATTGAGAACATAGAAAAGGAATTAACCAAATTGTTTCATAATCTAATAACTAAGCACTAATATCTAATAACTACTTGCGTAATCGTTCTGGGTTCTATGTTCTTATTTATTTTTTATATTAGCGCAAAAAATATATATAAAACAAACAATGAATATCAACAACAAACCATATCATACTATTTGGTTAAAAGATGACGATTCCGAAGTAGTTCAGTTAATCGATCAGACCAAATTACCTTTTGAATTTAGTATTCGTGATTTAAGTGATTATCGTGAAATGGTAATGGCCATTAAAGATATGTGGGTACGTGGTGCTCCATTAATTGGTGTGGCTGGAGCCTTTGGTGTATACCTGGCTTGTATAGAGGCTTTCAAACAAAACAAGTCGAAAGATTTTATTCTGAAAGCTGCTCAGGAACTTCGTGAAACCCGACCTACTGCAGTAAATCTCATGTTTGCTATTGATGAAATGGTAAATGCATTGAATTTAGTTTCAGATATAGAAATGATGCTGAATATTGCCCGGAAAAAAGCACTTGAATTAAAGCAGTTTGAACTGGATAATTGCTATAGCATTGGTAAGCATGGTATGGAATTAATAAAAGCCATTTCGGAGAAGAAAAACGGGGAACCGGTAAATATACTTACGCATTGCAATGCTGGTTGGCTGGCTTGTATTGACTATGGAACTGCTACGGCACCCATTTATCTGGCACATGAGGCCGGAATTCAAGTACATGTTTGGGTCGATGAAACTCGTCCACGTAACCAGGGAGCCAGGTTAACAGCCTGGGAGTTGGGTCAACATGGAGTTCAGCACACTTTAATTCCCGATAATACCGGTGGACATTTAATGCAGCATGGCAAGGTTGATATGGTAATTGTTGGTAGCGACCGAACCACTGTTACCGGCGATGTGGCCAATAAAATAGGAACCTATCTGAAAGCTTTGGCTGCAAATGATAATAATATTCCGTTCTATGTGGCTCTGCCATCTTCTACCATTGATTGGACTTTGAATGATGGAGTAAAAGAAATTCCTATTGAACAACGTAGTCCGGATGAAGTAACGTATATGGAAGGTGTAGGTGAAAACGGAGTAGAGAATGTGAGAATTTGCCCTGAATTCAGTCCGGTAGTTAATTATGGTTTCGATGTAACCCCTGCACGACTTGTTAAAGGATTAATTACTGAACGAGGTGTATGCCCAGCCAATAAAGAGGCAATACTTGATTTGTATCCAGAAAAAGAAGTATAGTATGGATGAAGGCTATATTAAATTTCAATGCCATTGGGAACAGAAAGGTATTGATATAATCGATGAGGTTTTCGATGAACTTAATCATTACCGAAGTGAGCTTTTTAAACTTGGTCTAATTGGTGCTTATCCCGATGGAATTGGTTTCGGAAATATAAGTACACGCCTGGACAATAATCAATTTTTAATTAGTGGTTCGGCTACAGGAAATCTTTCGGTATTAAATCGCTCGCATTATGCAATAGTGAACGATTACAATATTGAAGCCAATGAAGTTTATTGTATGGGAGAAACCAAGGCTTCATCTGAATCAATGTCGCATGCTGCACTTTACGAAAGTGATGCAAATATCAAAGCAATAATTCATATTCACAATCTGGATTTATGGCAGAAGCTAAAAAAAGATTATCCCGTGACTCCTGACGATATTAGCTATGGAACACCTGAAATGGCTTATTCGATAATGGATGTTTACAAACAGAGTGAATTATCTATAAAAAAGCTTTTGGTAATGTTAGGGCATAAAGAAGGAATTATTAGTTTTGGGGGAAATGTTAAAGAGGCATTTAAAAATTTAGTAACTTTATACAAAGTTTAAGTAATGGCAAGAATTGGAATTATTGGCGGATCAGGCCTAGAAGACCCGAATATATTAGAAGCTGCAAAGCACATTCAGATATCGACTCCTTATGGAGAACCAAGCTCCGATATTTTAACAGGCACAATTGAGGGTGTAGAAATAGCACTGCTTTCGAGACATGGAAGAAAACATACCATTCCTCCGACACAGGTAAATAATCGGGCCAACATGTGGGCTTTAAAAGAGGTTGGTTGTACACACGTTATTGCAACCACTGCTTGTGGTAGTTTGCGTGAAGATTATCAACCCGGCGATCTGGTTATTTTAGATCAGTTTATCGATTTTACCAAACATCGTTTATCTACTTACTATGATGAATTTCAACCGGGTGAACTGAATCATACACCAATGGCCGATCCTTTTAACGAAGAAATTCGTAAGCGTATGGTACGAAGTGCTGAGAAAATGGGTATTTGTTTCCATCGTGAAGGTACGGTAGTTACTATCGAAGGACCTCGTTTTTCGACCCGTGCAGAATCAAAAATGTATAAAATGTGGGGTGCCGATGTGGTGAATATGTCAACTGCGCCGGAAGTATCACTTGCAAATGAATTAGGTTTACCTTATGCTTCAATTGCTATGTGTACCGATTACGACTGCTGGAACTCGCAATACGAACCGGTATCCTGGGAAGAAGTGATAAAGGTTTTCAATAAAAATGTTCGAACTGTTCTGGAATTGATCTTAAGCACAATTAATAGTTATGCTTTGGATAATCCGCAGTTTTTTGAAATTAGATGATAAGTAAAATAAAATATAAAGGGCTTTATGCCCTTTTCTTTTTTATTCTTTATGGTATTTGTGCTAAAGCACAGGAAAAAACTTCGTGGCAATTTGAATTTTTGCCCGGTGTTTCATGGGCAGCTCCAATGCCTTTAAAAATTGTGCAAGAAAACCAACCCAATATTCAGCTTTTAGCCTTCTATGATACCTATCCTCTCGATTTACCAATCTATTATTCTTATCGTCTTTCACGATACAAAAACAACAGGGGCTGGGAGATTGAATTAAATCACTTGAAATTGGTTTTAAGCAATAAACCCGATGAAATTCAACGCTTCAATATAACCCATGGCTACAACCTAATATGGATTAACAGAACCTGGAATTTTGAAGGCTTTGTTTTTAGAGCAGGTGTAGGAACTGTAGCGGCACATCCTGAGAATACGGTTCGTAATAAGAACCTGGATGAAAAGCAGGGCTTGTTTAACGATGGATACTATATTTCAGCTATTAGTGCACAGTTGGCCATGCAAAAAAAATTCATTCTTCATAAATATTTTTACCTAAGTCTGGAAGCTAAAATATGTGGTGGCTACTCCAAAATTCCGGTGGTCGATGGTTATGCCCAGGTACCTGCTTTAACTGGGGGATTACATGCGGGACTAGGAGTTAAATTCAATTAATAATTATCAATTAATAATTGGAATCAAGATTATAAGTTACAAAATGATAAATTCGGAAATTACTTATCATTTAAAATTTATCATTTCTTATATATGCTCAACAAGCATAAATTCTATCGCTCTTCAACATATAAAGCTTTATTTATGCCCCTTAATTTTGCCGTTACAAAATGGCAGAAATTATGGCTGAATCTGTACATCAAAAACCGTATAAACTTTCGGGATTTCCGCAGGAAGAATTAAAGCGACACCTGTTTTACAGCAACGATTTAATCGATGTTTGCAGGCCCTTTATTAAGCAACTTGAAACCTTTCTGGAAGGAAGCGACTTTTTAAGTGTGCTTACCGATCAGACGGGTTGTGTACTGTATATGGGTGGTGCCGATGAGATGATTCAGAAAGCAGCCGAAGCAAATATTGGTGAGGGTAGTTGTTTCGACAGGGCCACCAGCGATATTACAGCAATTGGTCATGTGCTCGAATACGATCAGGCTTTTCAGCTGAAAACACATACTGAGCTGGCGCCGGTATTTTCCGATTGGAAATGTTCTGCAGCGCCTATTCACGATAAAAAAGGCAATATTATCGGTGTGTTAAACATTACCGGACACCAGAATCATGTATTTGAACATACCCTTGGTTTAGTGGTAATGATGACGCATGCCATAGAGAGTAAGCTCCAAAGTTCGGCCATGAACCGAAAACTGTTCGAGGCACAGCATTATGCCTTTGCCATGATGAATAACCTTTCGTTCGGTGTTTTTGCCGTTGATTTGCATGATCAGATACAATGGGTTAACGATACAGCCTGTCGTTCGATAAATATTCGACGGCTCGATTTAATCAACCGGCCCATTAGCGATTTGCTGCCACCCTGGAAAAAGATAAAACGTATTCTGCTTTCGGAAATTAAGTTTCTGGATGAGGAACTGCCCATTAATATTCCCGAATGCCGCGAGCGCTTTCTGTTTAATGCCTATCCTATTAATGCAGAAAACAACGAAATACTAGGTTACCTGGTAACCTTTCGTAGTTACGAGCGGGCTTTTCAGCTTGCCAATAAAATAATGACACACCAAACCCGCTTTTGCTTCGATGATATTGTGGCCAAAAGCACGGTTTCAAAACGGGTATTGGATTTCGCCCGCAAAATAGCACGATCGCCTTCAACTGTATTAATAACCGGCGAAAGTGGTACGGGTAAGGAGGTGTTTGCACAAGCTATCCATAACTTTTCGGCAAGGGCCGACAAACCCTTTATTGCCATAAATTGTGGAGCCATTTCGCCTTCGCTTATAGAGAGTGAACTCTTCGGTTACGAAGAAGGCGCCTTTACAGGAGCCATTAAAGGCGGTAAAACAGGCAAATTTGAGCAGGCGGCAGGCGGAACACTGTTTCTGGATGAGATTGGCGAAATGCCGGCCGATATGCAGGTAAAATTGCTTCGTGTATTGCAGGAGGGAAGCTTTACCAAGGTAGGAGGAGATAAAAGCATCCAGACCGATGTACGAATAATTGCTGCCACAAACCGTAATTTGCAGGATGAGGTGAACGAGAAGAAATTTCGGCTCGACCTCTATTACCGGTTGAATGTGATTAATCTGAACATTCCGCCACTGCGCGAGCGGCCCGAAGATATTCCGACATTGGTGCAGTTCTTCCTGGTACGTAAATCGGCCGGATTAAGCAAGCCCATTCCGAAAATTGATAAAGAAGAGATGCAGAAACTATGCTCATATGCATGGCCGGGTAATATCCGCGAACTGGAAAATACCATTGAGCGTATGATTATACTGCAGGGGCAGGGCGATTTACCGGAAATGTGTGTGCCTGAAAGTACAATAATCAGCAAAAGTGAAACAAAAGTTCAGAATAAATCTGAAGAAATTCAACCCTTATGGATAATTGAAAAACAGTATATCGAAGAGGGTCTGAAACAGACTAATGGCAATATGAGTCTGCTGGCACGTAAGCTGGATATAGGCCGAAACACTTTGTACCAAAAAATTAAAAAATACGGAATTTTGGGGGTATCCTAAAATAGGTTCATCCTATACCCACATAGCATTATAATTACAATACCCCGGCAGAGATGTTACTTGATGTGCATGCTGCCGGGGATTTTTGTTAGATTCATTATTTTTCTTAATTTAGTTCAATCTAAATCCAATGTTATGACAAAAAGAAACTTTATATTCCTCATTTTTATCTTCTCCGGAATAATATCTTTTGCTCAAAAGGAAAACAGTGAAGCAAAACCACAATTTTATCTGAATATTAGTTCCGGAATATGGTCGTCTGAATTAATTGAACTTAACCAGCATTTGCTTAAAAATGATTACCGGAAAATGAACCCAATGTTTATGGCTGGAAGTGCCGGATTTTTAGTAACAGATAAATCAGGGCGATTTTTCACAAAGTTGAATTACGCAACCATGTATAGCGAAAGTGCATACTTGAAGAACCAAGCCTGGATGGAGGCTTATATTTTATCGGCTGATTGGGCGTATAAAATCATACATAATTACAAAGGAAAAATCAAAAAGAATCCTGGACTTGATATCTCAGATATTGGTTTTTCCTTATATCCATTTATTGGATTTGATATTTCGGATTATACACTTGGATTGTATCAAAGAGATTCTTTGAATGCAGATTTAATTAATCTTACAGGTGAAAAAACGTTTAGCTCCAATACCTGTGTTTCTGCGGAACTTGGCTTTGGTATGGAGTATGGTTTGAATTTAAGTAAACTGGATTTACTTTTTGGTATGAATATAGGCTATGCTTACTCGTTTAATTCGATAAACTGGTTTGATATTATTGGTGAAAAGGCCAATTACTTGAATAGCGATAGAATGAAAGGATTCAGACTGGAAGTTTCGACGAGCTTTAAGTTTTGGTAAGAGTTTTAATGTTCAAGAAGTAATATAGAAAGACTGAATATAACACCTCACCCCGCCCTCTCTTCCAGAAGGAGGGAGACTCTTCGATCAATTTTTATTACTGCTTTTGAACTTAGGATTGGATAAATAGATTAGAAACCCCAAATAATGCTATTGCTGTAGTCTTTCTCTTAGAGGAGAAGAATTGAAAATCAGCGAAGCTAATTTAGGATGAGGTGGTTTATGAAAATTCACGGGTGTTGATTGAATCTCCCATATAAAACAATTTCATGTTTAGTCTATAAAGGACTTTGATTAATCTTCAAATATTATCACAAGCCGCATAGGAAAGCTCTGTGCTATTAGCAGGATTCTTAATCATTTATATAATTTTTAATATTTGTGCGATAGGAACACTGGCTTCCTGCCGGTATTTGACGAGCAACTTAATGCAGATTCGTAGTCCCGGTAGGGACCAAATATCTATAGAAACGCAGTGCAATGTAAGTGTGAAGTCCCGTAGGGACGAAATTAAATACTTTCTTAGTCTCTATATGTTTACAAACTGGAAATATACAGCGAATTAACATCGATAAATAAATTATTTCCCTATTAAATTAAGCTTTACCACACATAAAGCCATAAAATCAATGCGATTCAACCGAAATAGATCATTATACGTAATTTACCATTCGGAAATGAAAATTACGTATATGTAATTAAAAATAACCAGAAGAAATCGTGAACAAACCATCCGGAATCAAAAATAACCAGGTTATTTTGAGTAATGTATGGTTGTGTAAGAATTCCGGCAGGTTATTTTTAGTTTTTTATGGTTGTCTGAAAATTTCGAATGGTTATTTTGATTTTTTTGCGGTTGTATCGTAATTCCTGGCAGTTAATTTTAGTACTATAATGGTTATTTTGGATTACCATACCGTTATTTTTAATTTCTTGTGATTGTGAAGGTTTTTCCTGTGGTTATAATGGAGTTTTTAGTGGTAGCAAATGATTTTCTGGTGGTTGGTTTGAATTATTTATTGGTAAAAAAGGTTTCTTTTATGGTTGTTTTGTCTTTTTAACCGGTGATTCTGTATTATTTGGCAGTAATGATGGTTTTTGGAGGCGTAATTTTGGGTAGTGTTTATGTGACTGTGTCAAACTTTTAAATTGTAATTATTTCACTCCTTCGGAGTTCATTAGTATTATGCTTCCAGTTTGTTACAATAATACCACACCTTCGGTGTTCATAGAAAAATCAATGGTTGATAATTTTTTCTATTAATGAATCCTGAAGGGATGAAATTATTATAGAAAGATGAATCTTGTGCCAATTTAAAACCCTGGAGGAGTGACATTTTACATCTGTTAAATTATAGAGATATCAATACAATCACCCTTAATCTCCAGATCATATGATTCTCAAATTATTTTATAATACCACTCCTTCGGAGTTCTTGTACACCATGTTTCTATTTGCTACAATAATGCCACACCTTTGGTGTTAAAAAGAAATGAAAATTGTGTCGTGATTCACTAAAGAAAAAATCCCGGAGGGATGAAATTATTATAGAAAGATGCATATTGAGCCAAACCAAAACCCTGGAGGGGTGACATTATAAATATCCTTTTAAAACTTCAATGTAATTCCATACCTTAAATTGGTTTTATTTCCATAACCATATTCGGCATATAAACCCAAATGTTTCCATGGATAGAAACTTACTCCTCCATATATACCATAATCCAATGCCATTCCGTTTGAAAGGATACTGTTTTCAGGAGCAAAACTATTATAGGCACCTAATTTACCACTTGCATACACATCGAATCGAAAATTCGGTTTTTTAATAAAGTAAGGAAGAATATGAAAATTACCGTTTATTCCATAGAATAGTGTATTTGAATTAAACATCATTGTTCCTTCTCCAGGTGTTACACGGTAATAATTATTGTGTATACCATATCCCACATAAATACCAGCTTCAATATAATCGGTAAAACCATAATTGGCTCCAATTCGAAAATTGCTGGTATTTTCTCCAAGGGATGCTTCCGGATAACGAGCATAACCCATTTTAAAATTTAATCGCTTATTAATATAGGATTCCTGGGCAGTAGCATATAGACTTATAAAGCCTGTGATAAAGATTAGAATTACTATTTTTTTCATTTTTATGTTAGATTATAATTATTGACAAAATTAATTGGATTTATCAAGCTTATTTTTTTAATCACAATGCAGGCACAATGAACACAAAGTTAAATTGACGAAAAATATCTCGGTGTCCATTGTATTTTAATTCTCATAATATAGCCAATTATTAAACTTCTTTTTAATTCGTTCGAAGCGCTTTGTATCATTGTTTTTCTTCTTAAAGAAGTCTTCTGTAAAATATATTTTATAAGATACGGTTGGCAGCACCGGGAAAAAACTTACCTGGTACATAGAAAGCGGTTTATCGCTGACACCTGGTTCAGGAGATACAAAATAATCGGCATTGCTTGAATTATAGTAATAGTAATATGGGTTTTGACGATTGTAGGCATTATACACAGCAAAAGTCCACTCTACCGGCAATTTTAATCTTTTGGAATTTTTACGGTAGGTAAGTGAAATATCAAGGCGGTGGTAATCTTTCATTCGTGCACTGTTGCGTTCACCGTAAATAATGGCTTCGTAAAAGTAAGGTTCTTCCACATTTAGGCCCGGCATATATTGGCGACCAATAACCGGGGTATATGGTAAGCCGGTTTGATATATCCAGGCTAAGTTTATCATTTAGTTTGCGGCTAATACTTATCGAAGTGGTATGCGGCCGGTCGTAATCGAACAGGAACTCGTTTCCATTATTAATTTCAGGAAATTTTCGGGTTGTATGCGACCAGGCATAACTAATAAATCCGGTCCATTTGCCATAGTTTTTGCGAAGAAAGAACTCGGCACCCACCGATTTTCCGCTTCCGCCAGTGGCTATTTTTGAACGCCAGTTGGCATCACCCAGTAAATTGGAATAACCGGGTTTATAGTCTGCCAATTGGTTTAAATCTTTTAGGTAAATATTGGTTTCCAGCTGAAACATATTATTGTAAAAGTTTCCGGTATAGCCTGCGGTGTATTGTCGCGATTTGGCAGCCGGTATTTCTTTGTCTGCCGGAACCCACACTTCATTATTCATAAAGCTGTTGCTGGTAAAAAGCAGGTGCGCATTTTGGCTTACATCCATATAACTGACATTTAGCTTATGTTTGCTGTTTAGTCCTATGCTTAGGTTAAGGCGGGGTTCAAGTGAAAAATCGTGATAATCATTTAAGTTATAGTGTACTGCCCGAAGACCAATATTCAACTCAGAATACTTAAAGAAGCGTATTTTATTTTCAGCATAAAATGCATTTTCAAAAGTATTTAGAATGGTATTTAAGTGTACTATTGCTTGGTTTGTAGCAATTACATTATTGGGCATATGTCGAACAAAAGAAGATTGTAAGCCAAAATCGAGCGACCAGTTTTTAAAGAAACGGTATTTCCAGTCGGAACGCAGGGACAAATCCTGAACCGATGAAATATAGCGGTTATCGAAACCGTATACTTCGCTTCCCTCTTTCGATTCGAATTGTTGTTGTTTTCGCAGGCGGTAACGCGACCACGAAAGACTGTTAACGGAATAGAGGCGGGCTGAATGCAGGTGCTTCCATCGTGCCGAAGCCAGCCAGTTACCCCAGATATTGGCAGTTTTGGCGTTTTGAGACGAATTACTGTTTTCTTCTTCAAAACCGGACCAATGTACAAGGTAATCGTCACCCTGGTAAATATTCAGGTGTAGACTGTTTTTGGCATTAGGCTTCCATGTGAATTTTCCGTTAATATCGTGAAAACCATAAATTAGGTTAAAATCGTTTCCTTCCAGAAAAGAAGTAGCTGCATAAAACAGCGGTTCAGTTAGGGTTTTGCGGCCACTAACAATAAAAGTACTATTCTTTAAGGGCAGGGGACCTTCGAAGGTAAATGAAGCATCGGTAAGTCCAATTCCCAGCGAGCCTTTAAAGCCCGATTGATTTCCTTCCCTTTGGGTAATATCCATTATGGAGGAGAGCTTACCACCATACCGGGCCGGGAAACCGCCTTTATACACATCCACATTATTTATCATATCCGGATTAAAAACCGACATAAATCCTCCCAGGTGGTTTACATATATTAGCGGAATATTATCGATGAGGTATAGGTTTTCCCCTGGATTACCACCGCGCACCATTATCAGACTGGAACCTTCGTTTTGCGATTGTATACCTGGCAAAAGCTGTATTGATTTCATTACATCGGGCTTTGCACCCAACGAAGGAATTGATGTTAATTCGGCTTTGCTTAGGGTAGCTACATTGGAAACAATTCGCTTGGGAGCTTTAACAACAACCTCGCTAAGTTCGGTACCAGGTTGCAAAACAACATGTATCAAAGTATCTTTTTCTTGTTGTAACTTCAATATTTTTTGTTCGTAACCAATAAAGGAAACGATGACTTCAGAATTATGACTAACCAGCGAAAAATAACCGTTACGATCGGTACAGACTGCCTGCAGGCTTCCGTTTACCTGGATATGGGCACCAATTAATACTTCGCCCGAAACAGCGTCTTTTACATAGCCCGAAATACGGGTTTGGGCGTTTATCGTATTGTGACTGATTATGGCTAACAGGAATATAAGTAAATTTCTTTTCATTGATTCTCTATTTGAAAGGGTAGCAAGTAATTAGTATCAGGTATCAAGTAAATGTTTATCATCTTCAAAAAGGTTAAGATTGAGGATAAGCTTAAGTTTATACCCATTGATAATTGTTAATTACTAATTGCTAATTGATTTGGAAAAATTGTATCGGATTTAACCACCGAATAACCTGCAAATATTCCATAAGCATCTTCAATATTTGAATGCAGAGGGAAAGGAGTAATTACACCTCCGACAATATCAGGGTAACGACCTGTTTCGTAAAGATATTGTTGTTTAACGTAAGTATAATAGTCATAAGAAACTGTGCGTAGTTCCAGAATAAATGGATCTAACATAGTATGTAAAACGCCATCTATTGTACTACTTGAATGACCTGAGTAATAATTAATGGTCATAGTATAGGTATCGGTTTCGATTAATTCATTGCTAAAAACAGCCATTGGTAGACCTTCATTCAAAAGTACCGGATCGCTTATATAGATTATTTGTCCTTCGCTATAATAGTCATCATCAGGAAAAATAATTTTAGCTTCGTAATATGTGGTTTCATCCGGGTTATTTGGAAAACTAAACTGTACAGCAGGATAGGTAAGACCCTCTTCATCAACGCCGGCATTATTGATATGCACAATATCCAGGATTGGCTGAGCTTCCGGAATAGAGGCATTGCATTCAATGGTTTCAAAATCCGGAATACTTACCTGGCAATTGTAGTTTATTAATGGTTCGGAAATGGTAGTAGAAACATAAATTCCTTCGCCTTCGTAATTAAGTATTTCTGCAAATTGTCCGTCGATATACAGTTGTACTTGAGCATTATCGATGATTTCAAGTTGGGTTTTATCCAGTTTTGTAGCCAGGGAAATATGAACTTTTATTGGTTTACCTGCCACAAGTATACTATTAATACAGGGCACTGGTTCAAAATTGGGAAATTCATCCTGTACCAGTTTTCGGCAGGAGGTAAAAATAAAAAGGCTAACAAGCATGAATGTAGCCAGTCTTTTGCAATACTTAAGTGGGTGTTTTATCCGTAAATAATTTTTCAATTTTGTCGGATAGAACTCGCATGTGAGATTTTCATCCTTTTTTGTATTGAACGTATATGCTCGTTTCATATTTATATTTTAAGCTTAATAATAACGATAATTTCATCTAATGTTTCAAAGAATAAATCTACGAACTATATAACAAACTTCAAAAGTACATTGTGTTAAGAAAGGATAAATTTGTTTAGGAGTGTAAAAGAAGATCAATATACATTCTATTTAAAAATATCACTCCTCCGGAGTTTATGTTCTACCTATATTCTTATGCTATAATAATAACACTTCGGTGTTAAAAAGAAATGAAAATTGTGTCGTGATTCACTAAAGAAAAAATCCCGAAGGGATGAAATTATTATAGAAAGATGAATATTGAGCTAAACTAAAACCCTGAAGGGTTGCATTATAAAATATTAATTCTTCCTGTTTAATAAAAAGAGAAAATCTTATGAAATATTTCTCACCGTGCCAAAAAAAATACCGGTCTATAAATTAATTTCCGGTTCTAAAACATCTTTTCTCTTCCTTTTTTTATTTCTCTAAAAAAACGACTCAAGGTATCCGTTCCAAAACCGAACACTGTTCGATAATTGAACAGCTCATTTTATGCTTTCTGTACTACTTTATGACACTCCACGAGGCCCCTGTTTTCGGGCTTTTACTAATGATTTGACGATGTGTGATTTGGCGTTTTTGGCACCGCATTTGGCTATTAAATGGAAATTATTTGAGAAAAAGATATAACCAGAAAAAGTAATTTGTTCTGGAATCTAATAAAGAAAGCTATGAAGGCAAAAGTGAAAATCGTGATTTGTTTGGGTAGTTCCTGCCACTCCCGCGGGAACGAGAAAACGCTGGAAGTGATAAAAAAATACCTGAAGGAGAAAGACCTTACAGACAGGGTTGATTTACGCGGTCAGTTATGCTCGGGAAATTGTAAAGACGGGCCGGTGATTAATATCGATGAGAAACTTTATAAAGAGGTTACCGAGGGTTCCATTGTGCATATCCTGGATGAGGTTTTTATGCAGTGTACAGCTTAAACACAGAGGATATTTAATGATATGAATTTATTTACTCTTTATCAGAAATTGCTTTTCCTGTTTTACCCCACACCCTAAAGGGAGCCAGGAAAATCAATTTGAACCCTTTAGGGCTGGGGTAAACAAATTGATTTGGTGCTAAACAATGAGTAAATAAACGACAAAAAAAACAAAACCATGAGTCAGCAAACCATATATACCGAAAGCAATAATTGCCAGGACTGTTATAAGTGCATTCGTGAATGTCCGGTAAAAGCCATCCGTATTAAAGACAATAAGGCGTCGGTGGTACCGGAGCTGTGTATATTTTGCGGGCACTGTACATCGGTTTGTCCGGTGGGTGCCAAAAAGGTTCGCGAAGACCTTAGCTATGTGCGTATGCTGGCCAATAGCGATTACGATGTGGTAATGTCGCTGGCTCCTTCTTTTTTCAGCGAGTTTCCGGGAATTGCTCCTGCACGTTTAATTGAGGCCATAAAAGGGCTGGGAATTAAAGCGGTAGAATTTACAGCCAATGCTGCCGAGGTACTTAATGTAGAAATCGACAATTACCTTCTTGAGCAAAAGCCATGTATCGCCATTTCGCAATGTTGCCCTTCGGTGGTGCAACTTATAAATAAGTATTTTTCGCAAAATAATTCAGACATACTCCACCTGCTTACCCCAATGCTGGCCCACGGCAAAATACTTAAAGAGAAGTACGGTAAGCAGGTAAAAGTCATTTTTGCCGGGCCATGCATTAGTAAAAAGAACGAAGCCGACCGCCATCCGGGCTTAATCGATGGCGTAATTACCTTTAAACGCTTAAAGGAGTGGCTGGAAGATGAGGGACTTTTTCCTGAAGAGTCCAGCGAAGACCAAACGCCTGTTAATGCTCCTGAAGGTCTGGTTTACCCTGTTGAGGGCGGAATGCTTAAGGGACTTAAAAACCGAAAGGCAGCCGTTGATTATGACTATATGTCTTTTTCCGGACTGGAACAGGTAAAGGATGTACTGCGCGGCCTGGATAACTGGGAGCCTGAACGTCCGGTATTTTTGGAATTGCTGGCCTGTGCCGGTGGTTGTATTAACGGCCCTGGAAGTAGTTGTAAAAACTCGGTAATTCATAAGCGGTCGGATATTTTACAATATTACCATACACATAAAAATGAAAAGCAGAGAGCTAAAGCCATTGGTTTAGATCAAAAGCTTTACACCGAAGATGCAGTTAAAAACCGGGATCATTCGGCACTGGAAATTCAACAGGCACTGGAGCGCATTGATAAACACGGTTTTCGCGATGAGCTAAATTGTGGAGGTTGTGGTTATGCTACCTGTCGCGATTTTGCGTCGGCTATGATCGAAGATCGTGCCGAATCGGAAATGTGTGTATCCTATATGCGTAATGTGGCGCATGATAAAGCGTCTTTACTGCTTCAGAAAATGCCATACGGCGTAGTAATTGTCGACGAGCATATGAAAATAATGGAGTCCAACGAGCATTTTGCCCGCCTGTTGGGTGAGGAGATAAGTATTGCATTCGAATGCGATCCTGGGCTTGAAGGTGCCGATATGCAGAAACTGTTTCCTGAACATGGTTTCTTTTCAAGCCTGCTAAGCAGTGGCAACGAATCGATGGAAAAGGATCTGCGCCTTGGCGATAAGCTGGTACACCTGTCGCTGTTTACCATTCAGCCTAAAAAACTGGTTTGTGGTATTTTCCAGAATATGAAACAACCCGAGGTACAAAAAGAGGAGATTGTTCGCCGTACCCGCAAGGTAATTAAGGAGAACCTGAAAACCGTTCAGGAGATTGCTTTCCTTTTGGGTGAAAATGCATCCAATACCGAAACCATGTTGAATTCAATTGTTGAATCGTTTCACGGTGAAAAACAGGGCCATGAATAGCAATATTTATACAGAAGTAGGCTATAAACAGGCCCACAAATACGGCAACGACGTATGTGGCGATGTGATTCTCACCCGTAAGGTTAAAGAGGAGAACCGCACCATAGTAGTGCTTTCCGATGGTCTTGGAAGCGGAATCAAAGCCAATGTTCTGGCAAATATGACGGCTTCAATGACTATGAATTTCACCACGCTTAATGAGCCTGTACAGCGCACTGCCGATATTATTATTCAGACTTTACCGGTGGATAAAAAGCGAAAAATAAGCTTTGCATCCTTTTCAACAGCCGATGTTGATTCGAATGGGAAAGTACGCCTTTTGGAATATGGAAATCCAAAAGCAATTTTGATAAAACATGGTATTTTATGTGAACTGGACCGGCGTAAGCTGAGCATTTTAGGAATTAATAATGTACACCAGACACTGTACGAATCTGAATTTATAGCAGCTGAAGGCGACCGTTTACTGATGTTCAGCGATGGTGTTAGTCAAAGCGGAATTGGTCGTCAGGATATGCCTTTCGGATGGGAACGCGAAGAGATCTACCAGTATCTGCAATATTTAATCCGTCAGAATCCGGGCATGTCGGCAAGCGAAATGGCTTCCAAAGTGGTAAACCGGTCAATTGGTAACGATATTTTTAAAGCACAGGATGATATTACCTGTTCATCTATATATTTCAGGGAACCGCGCAAAATGTTAATCTGCACGGGCCCTCCATACAATCATGAGAACGACCTGTTACTTGCCGATAAAGTAAAATCGTTCGAAGGAACGCGGGTGGTTTGTGGCGGTACTACCGCCCAAATCATTTCCCGCCTGTTAAACGAGGAAATTGAAGTGGATATGCTTTCGGGTCGTATGGGATTACCACCCATTGGTACCATGGAGGGTGTAAACCTTGTAACTGAAGGAATTTTAACCATTGGCCGCGTAGAGGTTCTGCTGGAAGAGATGCAGCAGGGCGATGATCTGGAAGACAGTCCGGCTGGTGATATTCTGAAGCTGATTCGGGAACATGATAGTATCGAATTTCTGGTGGGTACACGGGTTAACGAAGCACATCAGGATCCGAGTTTGCCGGTGGAACTGGAAATTCGCAGAAATGTGGTGAAACGCATAGCCCGCCTGCTGGAGGAGAAGTTTTTGAAGAAAGTGAAAATTAGTTTTTTATAATAATTCATTAATAAGTTTGAGATGACTTATAAGAATAATGCCATGATCACCCGACGGGAACTGTTACGACAGATTAGCCTGTTAACCATGGCCGGACATTTGGAAGAGGACATAAATCGTTTGCCGTTGATTCTGCGACCACGCGACAACCAGCCTTTACGCTGCTGCGTGTACAAAGACCGGGCAGTGGTACGTTCGAAGCTCTTACCTGTTTTAGGTATTGCTGCGGATAAGGACGATGAATTTACGCCTTTAAGCACATATGCCGAAGAAGCTTTAAACCGTGAAAAGCCGGTGAATGAGCATATTTTAAGTGTGGTAGATGAAGCTTGTCGTTCGTGTCGCCAGGTAAACTATACGGTAACCAATGTTTGTAAGGCTTGCGATGGTCGTTTTTGTGAACTGAATTGTCCGAAGAATGCCATTTCCATGCAAAACGGAAAGGCCGAAATTGATGAGGCGGCTTGTGTAAACTGTGGAATTTGCGAGAAGATGTGTCCGTTTCATGCCATTGTTTATCAGCCGGTACCTTGTATGGAAGTATGCCCGGTAGACGCCATCGATAAAGATGCCGAAGGTCATGCCATTATTAACGAGGAGAAGTGCATCCTTTGTGGTAAATGTCTTGAATCTTGTCCTTTTGGTGCCATTATGGAGCGTTCGCACCTGGTGGATATTCTGAAAGCAATGCAGAACAAGAAAGAACTGATTGCACTTGTGGCTCCTGCTTTGGCAGGTCAGTTCCAGGCAGAATGGAAACAGATACTTGAAGCTGTTCAATATGCAGGTTTTGCAAAGGTGGTTGAAGTAGCCGAGGGTGCTGATACCTGTGCTGAAAATGAAGCAAAGGAGTGGGAAGCCTTGATGAAAGATGGACAGCCAATTATGACAACATCATGCTGTGCAGCTTATACCAACCTGGCGAAGAAGCATCTTCCGAATATTTCTGAATATGTTTCACACACCAAAACACCTCTATACTATACGGCAGAAAAGGTACGTAAGGAAAATCCGGAAGCACTGCTGGTATTTATCAGTCCATGTGTAGCCAAACGTGGCGAAGTGGAAGCCTCTGAATTTATCGACTTCAATATGAGTGTTGAAGAGTTGGGCACTTTTATGGTAGCCAAAGGAATTGAAATTTCGCAGATTGATGCAAACAATATAAAGTTACATGCTTCGGATGATGGCCGTGGTTTCGCAATGACAGGCGGAGTTACTGAAGCGGTGAAAAAATACTTATCAGATGATACCGAAATCAAGGCGGAGTTAATAAATGGTATTACAAAGAGTGAAGTTAAAAAGCTAAAACGCCTAAAGCCTGAAAAGGCAGGATTTAATTTCCTTGAGGTTATGGCCTGCGAAGGTGGTTGTGTAAATGGTTGCAACACCATTGCCCGTTGCGCAGTAGCTACCCGACAAATTCAGAAGATCATAAAAAACAAATAAACAAAACATAAGATAAACGCTAAAAGCTTAGAAAACATGAATAAAGTGAAAATACAAATATGTGTAGGAACCTGGTCGTATGTGATGGGTGGAGCACAATTAATGAATCTTCAGGAAGAACTACCTGAGAATATAAAAGACAAAGTAGAAATTAAAGGAACCGTAAGTATTCCCGGATGCGAAGACGGTACTACCAAAAAGCCACCATTTGCATCGGTAAACGATCGCATTATTGAAGAGGCTAATATCGAAAAACTGATTAAGGAAATTGAAGTGGAATTAAGCAAATAAGCATACACATACAGTTATGACTACAAAAACTCAAAATAAAAAGGAAGAAGCTGTGAAAAAAGGAATCGAGCAGCTTGAAGCAACTATTCAGAAAGTTAGTGAAGCTCAAAAAATATACCGTACATTCAGTCAGAAGCAGGTTGATGAGATTTTCCGTGCTGCTGCATTTGCTGCCGCAAACCAGCGTATTTCACTGGCCAAAATGGCTGTTGAAGAGACCGGAATGGGTATCGTTGAAGATAAGGTAATTAAAAATCACTTTGCTTCAGAGTACATCTACAATAAGTTTAAAGATGAGAAAACCTGTGGTATTATTGAGGAAGATAATATTTACGGGGTAACAAAAGTAGCCGAGCCAATTGGTGTTATCGGTGGTGTAGTACCAACTACCAACCCAACATCTACCTGTATTTTCAAGGCTTTAATCAGCCTGAAAACTCGTAATGGTATCATCTTCTCGCCACACCCACGAGCGAAAAAATCAACCATTGAAGCCGCAAAAGTTGTATTGAACGCTGCAATTGAGGCGGGTGCTCCTGAAAACATTATTGGCTGGATTGAGAATCCATCTGTTGAAGCTTCCCAAAAGCTTATGGGGCATCCTGAAATTTCGATGATTTTGGCTACCGGTGGACCGGGTATGGTAAAAGCAGCCTATTCATCAGGTATTCCTGCCATTGGTGTGGGCTCGGGTAATACACCTGCTTTGGTTGACGAAAGCGCCGATATTAAAATGGCCGTTCACTCAATCCTGATGAGTAAAACTTTTGACAACGGTATGATCTGTGCATCGGAACAGGCTGTTGTTGTTGTGGACTCGGTTTACAAGCAATTCCGTGATGAGTTGATTTCAGCCGGAGCTTATATTCTGAATAAAGAAGAGAAGGAGAAAGTAGGTAAAACCATTATTGTTGATGGCCATCTGAATGCACAAATTGTAGGACAGGCAGCATGGAAAATAGCCGAACTGGCAGGAGTAAAAGTTCCTGAAACCACAAAAGTAATAGTGGGTGAGGCTTCAGAAATTGGCGATTTGGAAGCATTTAGTTTTGAGAAACTATCACCGGTATTGGGTCTGTACAAAGCAAAAGATTTTAAAGAGGGTCAGTTTAAAGCAATTCGTTTGGTACAGCACGGTGGTATTGGACATACATCGGTATTGTACACTGATCCTGCCAACCGCGACCGTATTAAAAGCTACAGCGAATATGTAAAAACTGGTCGTGTATTGGTAAATATGCCGGCTTCGCAAGGTGCCATTGGTGATATTTACAACTTCCGTTTGGAGCCGAGTTTAACCCTTGGTTGTGGTAGCTGGGGAGGAAACTCTGTTAGCGAAAATGTGGGAGTGAAGCACTTAATCAATATAAAAACGAACGCAGAAAGAAGAGAGAATATGTTGTGGTTACAGGTTCCGCCAAAAATTTACTTTAAGAAGGGTTGTTTACCAGTCGCTTTAGACGATTTAAAGGATAAAAAACGTGCATTTATCGTAACCGATAAGCCTTTGTTTGAACTGGGCATGATTAAAAATGTAATCGAGCCATTAAAGAAAATGGGTGTTGAAACAGAAGTATTCTACGATGTTGAGCAAGATCCAACTTTAGCATGTGTAAACCGTGGGGTAGAGGAGATGCGCCGTTTCAATCCGGATGTGATCATTGCCCTTGGTGGTGGTTCACCAATGGATGCTGCAAAAATTATGTGGGTATTGTACGAACATCCGAATGTAAACTTCGAGGGATTAACCCTTCGCTTTATGGATATTCGCAAGCGTATTTACCAGTTCCCAAAATTAGGTGAAAAAGCAAGTTTGGTGGCTATTCCTACAACATCGGGTACAGGTTCCGAAGTAACACCATTTGCCGTAGTTACCGACGAGAAAACACAAATTAAATATCCGATTGCCGATTACGAATTAATGCCTGACATGGCGATTCTGGATCCTGATTTGGTAATCAGTATGCCAAAAACATTAACAGCATGGTCGGGTGTCGATGCACTTACACATGCCATTGAAGCATATGTTTCGGTATTTGCTACAGACTTTACAAATCCGTATGCATTGCAAGCCATTAAGCTGTTGTTCGAATATCTTGAGCGTTCGTACAAAGGCGGAGCTAACGATTACGAGGCAAAAGAGAAGGTTCACTATGCTGCTAACCTGGCCGGTATCGCATTTGCGAATGCATTCCTTGGGGTTTGTCACAGTATGGCACACAAGCTGGGCTCGCAGTTCCACGTGGCGCACGGTTTAGCCAATGCGTTGATTATTTCTGAAGTAATCCGTTTCAATGCAGTTAAAGCACCACGTAAACAAGCAATTTTCCCTCAGTATAAATATCCGTGTGCCATTGAGCGCTATGCAGAGATTGCACGCTACATCGGGTTACAGGGTAAAAACGATGAGGAGTTGATAGAGAAGTTGATTGCTAAAATTGAAGCTTTAAAAGCAGCATTGGATATTCCGGCAAGCATTCAGGAAGCTGGTGTTTCGGAACCTGCATTCCAGAAGCAGCTTGACGAAATGGCCGAGCAGGCATTCGACGATCAGTGTACCGGAGCAAATCCACGCTATCCTTCGATTGAAGAGATTAAAGAACTATATAAGAACTGTTTCTACAAAAAGCAGGCTTAACGAAGCCTAATTTTCCGGATCCGATAATTGATTTTCCAGATAGGGGGCTTGAAGGAAAGTCAATTGGATCTATTATGTTAACAGGGTGTTTTTTTTGAAAAAGAGCTTTGCCGCAAAACGGGCTTGTTTTAGGGCGGCAAAGCCTTACTTTATCAAGGTATTTTTTTATTTTTATTAGAGGAGAGGTTGAACATTAAGTTTTATCCTTAGGCACAAAGACCACCTGTGAAAGCGGGTGGTTTTTTTGTATTTAGTAATCTAGTTATTAGAATGGGGTATACAGGATTGAATTTTTCTAATAACTCCCATCTAATAACTCTAAACACCCATGTTTTATGGAAGTATTTTTTGTGATTTTTTAATCATAATGATATCGGCAAGCATAAATCAATATTTCATTTTCAGTAACCTGATAGACTAACCTTTGTTCTTGATCAATTCTGCGTGACCAAAAACCTGCCAGATCATATTTTAATTGTTCTGGTTTACCAGAGCCTTCAAATGGAGTTCTTTGAATTTCTTTTATTAGTACGTTAATCTTTTTCAATATTTTTTTATCGACTTTTTGCCAAAAAAAATAATCATTCCAAGCATTTTCTGTAAATGTTAGAATCATCTTAATCGTCTAATTTTGGTTTAATAGTTTTTCCAGACTTCATTTGCTGAATAGATTCATATAATCTGTCTGCATTTTTCTTAGAGCTCAACAAATGAAGAGTTTCCATAATAGAATTATATTCATCAAGAGAAATCATTACGGCTCCTTTACCTGTTTTTCTTTTGATAATTAAAGTTTCATTATCATCTTCCACACTATCAAGGTATTTTTTAAGTGCAGTTCTAAATTCTGAAAAATTAGCAGCAATCATGATAAATATTTTTAAGTTCGTTATTATGTACGAATATACGTACTTAAATTTAAGATGTTATGATTTGCAAAATGTTTCTTTGGATGTAATTATAATGTATAATTAGTATCTAATAATATTACTCTCACTTCTTTAGAAACTTCATACTATTTATTATGCCACAATACCGATAATTATCATTACAAATACCAAGGTTCATAAAACAAATCTTGATACCTGATACAGATAGTTCTGATACTTTTTTTCCTGAATCCTGAATCCAGTCTCCCGATTCCTTTTTCCCTTTGCGTTCCTGGCGTCTTTGCGTGAAACAAATACTCTGCGTTTTCTTTCCGTCTTCGTGTCTTCGCGGTTTATTTCCAATAAAAACTATCTTTATATTCTGAACTCAGATAACAATTAAGCGTTTAAAACTTATGGGACATTCACATACGCACGGACATATGCACAGCACCGATATTAATGAGAAAAACCTGTTGATATCAACCGTACTGAATTTCTTAATAACCATTGCTGAAATTATAGGAGGTATTGCCTCCAATTCGCTGGCTCTGATTTCCGATGCCATACATAATTTGGGAGATGCCTTTGCAGTATTATTCGCTTATATTGCAAATAAAGTTGGCAAGCGTGAAGCCAATCAACAAAAAACATTTGGTTATAAACGAATAGAGATTTTAACAGCTTTGTTAAATGCAGTAATTCTGATTGTTATTACCATATATTTGTTTTATGAAGCCTATCACCGCTTTTTAAATCCTTCGCCAATTAAAGGAAAGATTATGTTTATTGTGGCTTTTATAGGTTTGATTGCCAATGTAATCTCAGTATTTCTTTTAAAAGACGATTCGCATAAAAACCTGAATGTTAAAGCTGCATACCTTCATTTAGTAGGAGATACCTTATCATCTATTGCTGTAATTATTGGTAGTGTACTTATCATAAAGCTTGACTGGTTTTGGCTTGATCCGCTGATTACTGTTGTGATTGGTGTATATATTATGATACACACCTGGGATGTGCTGAAATCGGCTTTGCATATTTTAATGCAGGGAACACCTGCCGATCTTGATATATTAAAAGTACGTGAGAAAATGGAAGCATTCACCGAAATTATTAATGTGCATCATATTCATGCCTGGACACTAACTGAAAGTAAAGTACATTTCGAAGCCCATATTAACCTGAAAAATGATGTAAAGATTTCAGAAACCAATGATCTTGTAAAAAGCCTGGATGAAATTTTGCTTAAAGAGTTTAAAATAACGCATACGACGTATCAGTTTGAACACAAGTTTTGTAAGGATGAAGAAAAAAATGATAAATTATAAGTGATTAATGATAAATTTATTCGAAGCATAATTATGATGTAATAGGCAAGGTTGAGAACGATTATTATTTAAGATTTATATGTATTAAATACAAAAAGAAAGAAGCTGGTTTTAGTATTATTCTAAATTCTCAGGTCTTAATTCTAACTTCTTACTTAAAACATCTAGTTATCTAAATATATCCAGAACAAATTGCTAATTTTGCCTGGAATAATAAAAGAACAATGGAATATCTAAAAGCATTTGGGATTGAGTTCCTGGAGATAATGAATGAGATGGCACCCTGGCTGATGATTGGTTTTTTCTTTGCGGGGATATTGTATGTGTTTTTCCCAAAAACTATGATATCGAAATACCTGGGTAAAAATAATAAGCATTCGGTAGTGAATGCAGCTATTCTTGGAGTACCACTTCCACTGTGTTCTTGTGGGGTAATACCTACCGGAATTTCATTTTTTAAGAATGGTGCTTCCAAAGGTTCATCGGTTTCCTTTTTGATATCCACTCCACAAACGGGGGTAGATTCTGTAATGGTTACCTATTCGCTTTTAGGTTTGCCCTTTGCATTAATTCGCCCGGTAATAGCTTTTGTAACCGGTATTGTAGGAGGTTGGATTACAAATAAAACTACTGCTAAAGAAACCGATAAAGAGAATGAAATAAACGGAGCTTATCAGGATGCCCCTTTTAAAGAGCGCTTAAAGAATATGTTTCATTATGCTTTTGTGGAATTTATGCAGGATATTTCCAAGTGGTTGGTGATCGGATTGGTTATAGCAGCACTGTTTTCGGTGCTAATTCCCGATGATTTTTTTGCTACTTACTTATCGAATAATATGCTTAGCATGCTGATTGTATTGGTGGCTTCTATACCTTTTTATGTATGTGCTACCAGTTCGGTGCCAATTGCTGCTGTATTATTAATGAAAGGTTTGTCGCCGGGAGCCGCTTTGGTTTTTTTAATGGCCGGACCGGCAACCAATGCAGCTACCATGACAGTTGTTGGAAAAGTGATGGGTAAAAAAACACTTTATACTTATCTGGCTTCGATAATTGCAGGAGCATTAATCTTCGGATTTTTAATCGATAATTTTCTGCCAGCCGAATGGTTTAGTTTGGGAAGCATTATGCATTTATCACACGATCATGAACACAGCCTGTTACCCGAATGGCTTAAGATAGCATCTAGTATTACTCTATTCGCACTAATGATAAATGGTTGGCTAAGACGCTATGTATTAAGGAAAAAACCACAATCAGAAACCGGAAATATAAACGAAAACGATATGTCAACAGTAAAACTAACCGTAAACGGAATGGAGTGCAATCATTGTAAAGCCAATGTTGAAAATGCCATAAAAGGATTTACCGAAATCAAAACTTTTAATGTCGATTTGGCCAGTCAAACTTTAACTCTTGACGGTGATAATTTACCTTTGGATAAAATTAAGAAGGAGATTGAGGATCGGGGATATAAAGTTGAAGAGTAGTTAAAAGTTGCAAGTTCAAAGTGAAGCCAGAAATTGTATCAACAGTTTCTGGCTTTTTTATTGGAAATCGATATATTCGTATTGTTTTAATCAGGTTGAAAAAAATTTAACATATGCGTTATGAAGAAATTGCATTTAACTTTAATAATAATTTTGATTTTTAGTATTAAGGCAAAATTATATAGTCAAGACGAAGTTCCGTATAAGAATTCTGTAAAAATTAATCCGATAGGATTGACTTATAGTTTTATTAAAGAAGATTTTTGGGCTCTATATCCATCTTATGAAAGAAAATTAAGTGATAAATTAGCCTTTACAACAGATGTAATATTTTTAAACAGTAATGATGAAAGTGATTATGGAAAGATTTTATATAATAACTTATCCTGTAGTTTTAGCATTCGTAAGTATCCATTTTTACAAAAGCAAAATTGGTTAAACGGAATTTATTTTTCGGGTGCTGTTTATATTCAAAAAACCGACAGAAAAACAGTTACCTATGAGCATAATTATTTTGGAGATAGAATTTATTCAATTTTCGATTTAAGAAACACTTATGCTATTGGACCAGGAGTAATTGCAGGATATGAAAAAGAAATAGGAAAAAGGTTAAGTCTTGAATTTATGATAGAATATTATGGAACTTATAAAAAAAGGTTTCGGAATTATTATTATGATATAGATATGATAGAGCACAAGAACGAAGAAAGCTCGTTTATGCATGTACCATTTTTTCGATTATTATTTGGATATAAATTCTAATACTTAGTTATAGGTTTTCTACTACAAATGCTTCAGTGGTCCTTTACCCTTACCAATATTTAAGTATCTGGCATTTTGAATGGCTTCTTTAATATACTTGTGAGCAAGTACCACCGATTTTTCGTAGCTATACCCTTTGGCCAAATTAGAAGCAATTGCAGATGAAAGTGTACAACCGGTACCATGCGTATTGCGCGAATTTACTTTAGTTGAATATAGCTTTAAGTGTTTTTGAATTTCAGAATCGTAGTAGATATCACAAAGTTGTTGACTGTTTAAATGTCCTCCTTTTAAATATACCTTTTTGCAGCCTAAATTAGTAAGATCTTCAACTGCACCCAGCATTTTTTCAATGGTTTCAATTTCCTTACCGAGTAAAAATGTAGCTTCCGGAATGTTTGGTGTAATTATGGTAACACGAGGGATTAATTCTTTGCGAAGAACTTCAATGGCATCTTTCTGTAGCAATGCTTTTCCCGAAGTAGAAAGTAATACCGTATCGAGAACAATATGTTTGGGTTTATAACGATCGAAAATTTTACAAAGCTCTTTTACATTTTCAGCAGTTCCCAGCATTCCAATTTTAATGGCATCGGCACCAATATCGTCGAGTATAGCTGTAACCTGTCGGTTTAACATAGCGGGATTTACCGCTTCAACCAGTTGAACACCCATTGTATTTTGAGCAGTAATACCTGTAATAGCTGTACCGGCATAGCAGTCATGAGCATGTATGGTTTTCAGATCGGCCTGAATACCGGCCCCAGAGCTGCTGTCGGAACCAGCTATACTTAATACGGTTTTGGGTGTTTGCATTAGTTAAAATGTTTAAAGCCTTGTTGGTGCAAGTTATAAGATTTTCCGTTTAAGCGGTATTCCAATTGCTCTTTTTCTTTAGTAATAGTACCAATGGCGACTAATTTCTTATTGTGATCTTTAGCCAGTTTTTCTTTTAATTCTTCAAATATTTCTGGCTTTATGGAAAAGAGTAAAGTGTATTCTTCACCACTGGTGACAGCCGTTTCCAATGCATTTAAACTGCATTCCTTACAATAATTAGTCAGTGTTTCAGAAACCGGAACAGAATCCAGATTAACAATAGCACCAACACCTGAAGCTTTCAAAATATGTCTTAAATCAGAATCAATTCCATCTGAAAGATCCATCATAGCATGTACTTCAGAATATTCAGAAAGAAGTGTACCTTCGTTTATTTTTGGAATGGGATTGTGATGAATTTTTACAAGTTCCCTGTACTTACCTGAGTTTTGCTTATTCAAAAGAATATTAAGTCCTGCAGCAGAATTACCGAGTTTATCGAAAACACAAATCAGGTCTCCAACTTCAGCAGCCGAGCGATATTTAATTTTCGAATTTTCCATTCTTCCGATTACAGTTACATTAATACTTATTGTATTGTCCGATCGGGTAGTGTCGCCTCCAAGCAAAGGCACGTTAAATTCAGATGATAAATTCTTGTATCCCTTAATAAAGTTGTTAATCCACTCTTCAGTACAATCTTTTGTAAGTCCCAAAGACAAGAATGAAGCGACCGGTTGTGCACCCATAGCTGCCAAATCGCTAAGGTTAACGGCCAGTGATTTGTGTCCAAGTTCCTGAGCCGAGATTTTATCTTTCAGAAAGTGTACATTTTCATTCAGCATATCAGTAGAAACAATAAAGGATTCAGTTTCACTTATTGGTATAACAGCACAATCGTCACCAATACCTTTTGCATTAGTTGGATTTAGATCCTTAAAAGCAGATGAAATATTTTTAATAATATCGAATTCGAACATATATGAATTTTATTGGCTGCAAAACTAATAAAATATGAGATTTCATTTTCTAATTTTAATTTGGAGTTGCATTTTGTCTATAAAAAAGAGGGAATCTATAAAATTTTAGATTCCCTCTTTTCATAATTTGAGATTTGAAAATATCAGTAGTTATTTATTAATGTTAAAATAATACGATTTTTTGACAAAAGCATTGTTTCTTAATCTTGTTTTATAAAGTGCGATAAAATCAACTTGTGATTTAATTTTGTACCCTTCAGTTGCTAGAATTTCAAGCTTTGCTTTACCATTTTTCAAAGGAATAGCAATATAGTCTAATTCATTTACTAAATAATCTTCCAGTGCGTTATTAATTTTATTAAATCCCGAAGGAAGTGCACCTTCCGGTAATTTACTAATATAGTATTCAGTGTGTTTATTGGCATTATCAATAGATATCTCAAGAATAAATCTGTTTGATGTGGAACCATTATTGATAATTTTGAAGTGCATTTCAGGCTTTGATTTGTATGGTTTTTCAATCTGATTAAATTCTTTAGGGCTATCAATTTGCATTCCTTTTTTATATGGAATTATAGCCTGAACCTTACCATCTTCGTAATATTTTTTTACCTCTCCATTAATTACACCATTATGGTATGGTACAACTCTATATAATTTTCCACTTTTGTAATATTTTTTTGAATCGCCTTGTTTAATCCCGTTTTTATAAGGAATCTCTAACATTACTTTTCCATCGGCATAGTATTGTTTTGATGGACCGTGTTTTATTCCTTTAACATAACTAACAGTACTTTTTAAAACGTCACCATCGCGAAAATATTTATACTCTCCTGAATATGTTGAATCAATTTTTTTAGGTTGTTTTTCTTTAACTTTATCGGCAGGATTTGTAAAAATTTTGAAATCGGAGTTTCCACAGGAAAACATAAAGAACATGATTCCGATTAATGATAATAGTTTTAAACTTTTCATAGTAACAATTTTGTGTTAATTAGTACAGGATTTAAATATAGTTTATTTAGAAGATATCTATATTCTGTTTTACCCTTAAGTATATAAATATTTTAATTGTTGCGTTAAGACATTAATTAAGGTCTATCTTTTAATTTTTTAACAATTTTTTTTGAAAATCTCTCGTAATACCTAAAAGTTGGTATAGGCTAATTGAAATATTCTTTCTTACTTTGCAACGAAAATGAAAAGGAGTGCTAATATAAAAAAGCTGGTAAGTATACTATTGTCGGTAGTATTTGGCTTGCTGATAATAAACCGGGCGGTTTATATTCACAGTCATACTCTGGATAATGGACTTACATATACCCACGCTCACCCTTTTCAAGATTCGGGATCCGAAGATCCTGTAAATCCTGTGAATCCCGGACATAGCCACACAGGCAATGAATATGTTTTGCTTGATCAGGTATTTAATCTGCTGGTACTTATTGTAAGTATATTTGTTATTCTGAATGTAATCAGAACGGCAATAAGGCGTTTTATACCCGAGGCATTTTTTTCGAAACTACTTTCTAATCATAATTATACTTTACGAGGCCCTCCTTGTGTATGTTAACTTCTTCGAAACACTTATTTTCAGTTAACATTTTATTAAAGTATAATTCATATAGTAATGATCAAAAACATTTTTGTTTTATGCCTTGCTTTGGTGCTTGGTGTATTTAGTGCGAGTGCAAAAAATCCAGTAATTTATAATGATATAAACTTAAAAGGTCACGTTATTTGCGAAGGCGAACATATTCCATTTGCCAATATTTCAATTATAGGTACTTCATATGGTACCTCAACCGATGGTAGTGGCCATTACATTTTTAATGGTCTGCCTGTTGGAGAAATCACTTTCAGAGCACAGGCTGTTGGGTACGAGCCAATTGATAAAACATTATATGTTGATCGGGGTGGTTCTTATGAACTGCATTTTGAAATATCCGAATCAAATACTTTTCTTTCCGAAGTAGTAATTTCTGTTGATCGAAATGAAATTGACAGAACTGAAGCACCGGTAGTTGTAAGTTCAATTTCACCAAAAGTAATGGTAGCTACACAGGCCACAACTTTATCTGATGGTTTGAATTTCTCTCCAGGTTTGCGAATGGAAAATAACTGCCAGAACTGTGGTTTCAGTCAAATTCGAATGAACGGACTGGAAGGACCGTATACTCAGATTTTGATTAACTCTCGTCCTGTATTTAGTGGTTTGGCCGGTGTTTATGGTTTAGACCAGTTACCTGCCAATATGATAGAGCGTATTGAAGTAGTGCGTGGTGGTGGTTCCGCTTTATTTGGAGGTAATGCCATTGCAGGTACGATTAATATTATCACTGCCGATCCGGTTAGTAACTCTTATGAATTCAGTTTTCAGAACGAAATAATTGGTTTGGGACACAATGGTTCTGATAAGATTGCTAATGGTCAGAATTTCACATTTAACTCCACTTTAGTAAGTGAAGATCATAAGTCGGGTATTTTTATGTTTGGTGCTCGTCAAATTCGTAATCCATGGGATGCAAACAGTGATGGTTTTTCTGACATAACGAAAATTGGTAATATGTCGGGAGGATTTCAGGCTTATTATCGTCCCTCAAGTTTAAGCAAGTTTTCAGTTGAGTACCATGCCATAAAAGATGATCGTCGTGGAGGTAATAAATTCGAATATTTACCGCATTTAACTGATATTGCCGAAGAAGTAAAGCATACAATTAATTCAGGTAGTTTAACCTGGGATCAGTTTACATCTGTATCAAGAGATCATAAATTATCTACTTTTGTTTCTGCTGAGCATATTAACCGTGATTCTTATTACGGTGCCGGACAGGATCCTGCAGCCTATGGTAACAGTACAAACTTAACAGCAGTTGCGGGTGTACAATATTCAGGTAATTTTGATCATTTACTGTTTGCTCCTGCAAAATTAATTGGAGGAGTTGAAAATACATACAGTAAGCTTCACGACCAGAAACTGGCTTATTTCGATAAGGATTCGGTATTCAATGATAACAATACCATTTCCAATCAGTTTGTAAATACGTTGGGTACATATATTCAGAATCAGTGGGATTTTAATCGCTTAAAATTATTGGTTGGTTTACGTGCCGATAATTATAGGATTATTGATAATGAAAACGAACAAAAAGATATATCAAATATTGTATTAGTTCCACGAGCTAACGTTTTATTCGATATTACTGATAAATTGCAAACCCGCTTGAGTTATGGTCGCGGATATCGTGCTCCTCAAATTTTTGATGAAGATTTACATATCGAAGCAAGCGCTGCTCGTCGTATTATTCACAAGGTCGATCCAAATTTGGTTGAAGAGACATCAAATAGTTTTACGCTTTCATTTGTCTATAATAATAGTACGGGTTCTTTACCTTTTACTTTTTTAGCTGAAGGATTTTATACCCGGTTAAATAATCCGTTTGCCAATGAGTATTCCGAGATTGATGTTGATGGGAATATTGTGTATACACGTGTGAATGCAAGTTCAGGAGCAGATGTATATGGAACAAACATGGAATTAAAATATGCTCCTTCCAACGATTTTTTTGTTCAGTTGGGCGCAACCATTCAGCAAAGCAAGTATCATGAATATCAGCAGTGGGGAGAATTATCGGAGAGTATTTCAGATAATATTTTGCGTACCCCAAATACCTATGGTTTTATGGTGCTGAATTGGACTGCATTGAAAGGTCTTAATCTTTCGACAAGTGCCAATTATACAGGAAAAATGCAAGTTCCTCACTTTTTGATAGATGGTGAAATTTTAGAAACAACTCAAGCTTTCTTTGATATGGGATTTAAAGTTGATTATGATATAGACTTTGGTAAATCGGTTTGTTTGGACATTTTTGCAGGTGTAAAGAATATTTTTAACAGTTATCAAAGTGATTTTGATTATGGTGCAAATCGTGATGCAGGATATGTTTATGGCCCAGGTAAACCAAGAACCATATATTTTGGAGTGAAGATTAAGAGTTTGTAACAAGAAAATGGAGTCAGGAATCATGATAAAAGAACAAAGACGGAATTGGACTTCAGGAATTGCGGTGTTATGCTTGTGAATACGCAAGCGTATTTCTAAATACTAATCCCGATGGTTATCGGGACTAAGCTCTAAATTACATATCACTAATTTACTTATTACAGCACTTTATTAAAATAAAGAAAGGCTGCTCAGTTAGGGCAGCCTTTTCCTTTTGTCAATATATAGTCTTTATCTTTTCTTTGTTATTTTTGGTTCGGTTAATTGTTTTGCCATAGCTGCACCAATTAAAGCTTCCAGTGGAGTTCCGCTTCCGCCTTTTTCATCACCTGTAATAATCATTGTTTGTGGGAAGTTTATTTTGGCCATTTCTTTAGCAACACCAATAGCTATATCCTTTTCAAGTTGTGCTCTTTCCTGAGGTGTTAATCCTGCCTGTACAAGTTTCTTGTTTTGATATGATTCAGCATCAGCTTTCACCTTTTGTGCTTCCGCTTTCAGACGTTCAGTTTTTAATGCAATTTCAGCCAACTCTCTGTTTGTAGTTTCCTGCTTAAGCTTGGTTTCAATTGCAATCAGTTGCTTAACCTGTTCTTTTTCCTGATTAACACGTTCGCCTGCCTTATCACGCTCACCTTCTGCTACAATACGTTGCTGTGCAGCTTTTGCTGTTTCAATTTTTTGCTGTTCCAGCTGACGTTTTGCCGATTCATCTCGTTGCGCTTCCAGACGTTGCTTAAAGGCTTTTTCCAGATTTAGTTTATCAACAATTACCTGCGATACGATAATGTTATTTAAAGACAGTTCGTGAGAGATACGTTTTGGCACCCCGTTTTCCATAATTTTCACAACCTCGTATTTGGTTTGAATTTCCTTAATACGTCGTGATCTGGACTGAATATCATCGTAAATGGTATCCTTATGTTCAATCTTTTTAACAGCATAGGTACCTGATTTTAGCTGTTCTTCAAAAGTTTGACGGAAACTTTGAGCTTCACCTGAAATGTAATTTTGTGCAGCAAACATATATCCTGTATTTACCAGCTGCTCACGTACAGTAGGAATAATGGTATTATTTACCAAATTACTCATGGTACGATATTTAATGGCTAACTGAATAAAAGACTCTTTCTCTTCCGGTAGTTTAAAACGTAAAGAGACATATCCAGTGGCTGTTACCTGGTCGATAAAACGTAATGGAACAGGAGCCATAATACCTTCCAATTCTTTTTCGTCTGCTTCAACTGAACCATCAACAACTTTGACATCAATAAACTTTTGCCAATCATCGATTTTAGCAAAGCCTCTCCATTTAATACCTTGTTCGGTTACAGCATTCATTTTACCAGTAGGGAATACTAATAAATAGGAGTATCCACGATCGGCAAAAAAGAATAAATAAGGTACCATCATAAATAATACACCAGATACCATTAACACGGCTGAGAATCTTTTATTGAACATCAATAAGTAAGATGGAGCTTTTCTCTTTACACGAACTCCTCCTTCAAAAATGTCCTTGTCTGACAATTGAGGATACATAAATAGCATCACTAAACCAACGATAAGTAAAATAATTCCTAATGCAGTCATTGTTTAAAATTTAAGTTTAACATTTATATTAAAATCAGTTTAATTCGATTTGGTAAAGCGAAAGTAGGGAGAATTAAAAGATTTCTACTATTCTCTGTTATCAAAATTGACAGACTGTTCTTTTTTGTTGGATGAAATGAATGATTATCTGATGAAATACACTTTGGCTTATTTATTTTTTGTTTGAAGAAAGATAAAAGCGAATTACTTAAACAATCTTTTGCAATTAGTACTTAGCTTTCTATTTTTGCACATAGAAAAAAATAAACAAGTGAAGATGAAGAAGACAAATACAATTTACGCAACATTACTTTTAATAGGTACAATTGCAATAGTAGTTCTTGGGTACTTATATTTCCAACAACGACAAATAACAAAAGATATTGAAACTCAATTAACAGCAGAGAAAGATACTTTAACTTTTGAATTGCAAAGTTTGCAGGGCGAATACGATACTCTGGTTACAGAAAATGATGAAATGAACGAGAAGCTTTTGGAAGAGCAAGTAAAGATTGAATCATTAATTGCAGAACTAAAACATGTAAAAGCAACCAATTATCAGAAAATAAAACAGTATAAAAAAGAGTTGGGTACATTGCGCGAAATTATGCGTAATTATATTGTACAAATTGATTCTTTGAACAGAAGAAACCAGATTCTTTTGGCTGAAAATATTAAAGTAAAATCTGAATATAAGAAAGTTGAAAAGGAGAAAAATGAACTCGAGAAACAAAATGTAGAGTTGTCTTCACAAGTTGAATTGGGTTCCAGAATTGTTGCTGAAAGTATTACTCCTGAAGCCATTACAAAACGCAGTAAACATACCGAGCGTGTTCGTCGTGCAGTAAAAGTTCGCACATGTTTAACACTTAAGCGAAATGCAATAGCAAAAGCAGGTAACAAAACGGTTTATCTTCGTTTGGAAGGCCCCGATGGTTTTGTTTTAGCTCAATCGGAAAACGATTTGTTTGAAGTTGATGGCGAAATGCTTGTATTTTCGGCCAGCCGTGACGTTGTTTACGAGAAAGAAGATGTTGAACTATGTATCTATTGGGATAATACAGGTGAATTAACTGCCGGAGCTTATAAAGTAAGTTTGTATGTTGATGGATATTTAATAGGTGAAGGTGGATTTAGCTTGAAATAATAAAACGTATATAAAAGGAAGAAAAGCCCGGTTTAAGCCGGGCTTTTTTTATGCTTTTTCAATTAGATAATTACGATTAATAAACCAAATAGTAGAAGAAACAATCATTAATACAAAACCATAAACAGGTGCCAGCATTGAGACTTTAATTCCCATCACCAATAAAGCAGGAGAGACATCTCCGGCAGCATGTATGGCGTCAAAAGCACCCATAAGTCCCAATACCTGACCTAATATACCAAGTAAAAATGCAAAACTCCCGAGGAACATAATTAGATTGTTCTGTTTGCTAAGTTTACTGTTGTCTGTCTTTTTTACAATGGCTTTTGATATCGTTATTACACTAAGTACAATTACGGCTAACCACAATAAGTATATTGGTAACATAAACCATATACCTCCCATTTTTAAATGTTCAATTATCATAATAATAGCTTTTTAGTTTCATTCAAGTTTATAGCCTTTAAACATGAAATTCAAATAATTTCGGTAAGTGGTTATTTTAATACTCTAAATCACCCATTATTCATTATTAAATGAAAGTAGGTTGTTTACCGAAGAATTAATGCAATTTACCGAAATCATACATTTAAGCATTTAAAAGTTTAATATTTATGGTAAATTTAAGCAGATGGAAAACAGTTACAAGCCATATTACCGGAAGAAAGGAATGCGAATATTATTACATTTTTTGTATTGGATATTATCGTTTTTGCTTTTAAGTCGAATATTCGCAAACCCAGCTGTTTATAAAAACCTGGCGTATATTATTTCAGCTGTTATTATCCCCGTCAGTCTTGTTCTGGTATATGGGGTGAATCATTTCCTTATTCCGGGATTTTTGTTCAAGCGAAAGTACTTTATTTTCTTTTATTTAATAATAGGGATGATACTCATCTCGGTTTGGATCAATTTTTTATTGTTGACAGGAGCATTGTATTTTACGAGTTTAAGTGCAGAAAACATGATTATTCCTGATCGAAATACGGTAGTGACACTGATGGCTGGAAACTACCTGATTGTATTTTTGGCAATAATAATTCATTTTATTACAGAAACTGCTATAGAAGGCAACAAAATTAGACTGGTTGAGAAGAAAAAATATCAGCTTGAATCAAAACTTAACGAAGCTAAACTAGAGCTATTAAAAGGTCAAATTCATCCGCATTTTCTTTTCAATACTTTAAATAATCTATATGGACTTTGTCTTGAAAAATCAGATAAAGCAACTGACATGGTGCTTAAAATATCGGAATTACTGGACTATATGCTTTACCGTTGCAATAAAGAGAAGGTCTCATTAGATGAAGAATTAGAGTTTTTAAAGAACTATATTGACCTGGAAAAAATCAGGAATGATCAGCGACTGGAGCTTAAAATTCAATTCCCTTTTAAAATTGAAGAACATCAAATAGCTCCTTTATTATTATTTCCATTTATTGAAAATGCATTTAAGCATAGCGCTCTTAATAATCCGGGAAAGCGCTCTATAAGTATTTTAATTGAGAAAGAGGATGCTAATTTGAGACTTCAGTTAGTAAATTCATTTGTAGAGTATTCCGATTCGAATAATAAATCGGGAGGATTGGGACTTGAAAATGTTCGAAACAGATTGAATTTAATTTATCCAAAACAACATTGTTTGAATATAGCTTCTGAATCGAATATATATAAAGTTGATTTAAGTATTGATTTGAATAATAATGGAGAAGAGATATAAAGTAATAATAATTGATGATGAGCCAATTGCTATTAAGGTAATTGAAAATCATCTGAAAAAACTTGAGCAGTTTGAAATTGTACATTCCTTTACCAATGCACTTGAGGCAATTCCTGAACTACATTCAAACACGATTGATCTATTATTTCTGGATATTGAGATGCCTGGTATTAAAGGACTCGATTTTTTAAAATCACTTACCAATGCACCAAAAACAATTTTTACGACAGCTTATCGTGATTTCGCTGTTGAAGCTTTTGATTTGGATGTTATAGATTACTTGTTGAAACCAGTATCTTTCGATCGTTTCTTAAAGGCGATAAATCGTTTTCTAAAGGAAACCGAGATAAATCAAACTAAAGAAAATAATCCGGAAGAAAAGTATATTCAGCTAAAAGCAGATAAGAAAATTTATAAGCTAAATATAGATGACATTCTATATATAGAAAGTCTCGATGATTATATTCAGGTTCATACAAAGAGTCAAAAAATAATTTCATATGAACGTATGCGAGTTATGGAAGAACGGCTAAGAGATAAAAAATTCGTACGGATTCATCGTTCCTTTTTAATTAATAAGAAATATATAACAGCTTACTCCCAGGCTTTTGTTGAACTTGGAGAGTTAAAGCTAAGCATAGGTCGCACCTATAAGGACAAAGTAATTGAAATTTTGCAATAATTATAAGATTCCCAATTTCGGGTTTCTGCAGCCAGTTTTTTATATAACTAGGCACAATTTGCTACTAATTAATTACTTGATTTCCTGAAACAGATCCACTAAATCTTTTCCCTCTTCAAGTAATACAGAACGCATTCCAACTTGATTTCCAGCTTCGATGTTTTCAGCAAGGTCATCAATAAACAGCGTCTCCTCAGGAACCAGTTTTGTCATCGATAAAATACGCTGAAAAGTTCTTAGGTCTGGTTTTCGCATACCCATTTCATGCGAAAGAAAAGCTCTGTTAAATAGTTCTTTTAGGTTGTAGCCATACTCCTTTTTAAATTTAGAATTATAGCTTTTATAATGAATATAATTTGTATTGCTAATTAAATAAAGGTTATAGTTTTCCTTTAGTTTTTTTAATAGTTCAATTCGCTCATTCGGAAAATTTAACAACATTGCATTCCACGAAGATTTCACATCCATATCAGAAATAAAAATGTCGGCCTCTTTACGAATGCTTTGGCAAAATTCAACTTCCGTTATTTTACCGGTTTCAAAAAGGCTAAATAAGATGACTTGATTATGTAGATTGTATAGTTTGTTGAAATCAGCAACGCCGTGTTTTTCAAAAGCTTCGGCGGTTTTGGCAGGGTCAATATTTAGAATCACATTACCAAGATCAAAAAAGATATTTTTTATGCCGCTTAAATCCATAATTTATTTTTTAATGGTTTTCGTCTGAGTAAATTCATTTAATATTTAATCTGTTTAAAGATATAATAAATAATTAATATTTTTAATATTGAAAATTTGGTTTTCCTCTCCTGTGTATAACAGAGCGAACACTTAGCAAACTTTTTTAAGTAATTCAATCATTTTTTCTTTTTTTGAAATAAACATATTGATTCTTTGGTTTGTTAAAACTCATTAGACTGCAAA
>Ga0070729_10001029_pt1 | contig 47417 bp, 38 predicted proteins | sample tdDd472_FD_66725 | JGI IMG/M metagenome (GOLD analysis project Ga0070729, IMG submission 66725) | Marine sediment microbial communities from the Atlantic coast under amendment with organic carbon and nitrate - tdDd47.2 | ecosystem: Environmental > Aquatic > Marine > Coastal > Sediment | place... | reverse complement strand
ATAAAAACCGAATAACTATGGTCCACTTAGTTGAAACAAAGGATTATAATTGGGCATTATTTTTAGGGCACCTGGTTATCGAAAAACTTTTAAAGGCTTTGTTTGTTAAAAAACTGGAGAGACACGCTATCTTTTCTCATGATTTACTTAGATTAGCAACCAAAGCAAACCTTGTTTTGAATGTAGAGCAAGAGGAATGGCTTGACGAAATAACAACTTTCAATCTGAATGCCAGATATGATAACTAAAAACAGGATTTCTACAAACGTTGTACAGAAGATTTTACACTAAAATGGTTAGATAGAATTGAAAATCTGGAATCATGGTTAAGAAAACAATTATAAGTACTGCCTCAAAATACGTTAGGCAGCTACCTCTGGAGTTAGATGTAAAAAAAGCATATTTATTCGGTTCGTGTGCAAAAGGATTGGAAAGCAAAGACAGTGATATTGACATTGCAGTGGTGCTTGGCAATATGACTGATTTTTTTGAAACACAAATGCAGCTTATGAGGTTAAGGCGCAATGTTGATTTGAGAATAGAACCACACCCGATTGGAGAGAAAGAATTTAATAGCATGAACCCTTTTGCCTGGGAAGTGCAAAATACGGGGATAGAGATTGACTTATGAAAAGGACAAAGAAATTACCTATTGCCTTGCCAAAAGAAGATATTTTGAACGACTACCGAATTGCTAACGAAAGCAGGCAGGCAAGTATGATGGGTCGCAGGGAGGTTTTAACCGGAAAAGCAAAATTCGGCATCTTTGGCGATGGCAAAGAAATTCCTCAGCTGGCAATGGCCCGGGTTTTTCAAAATGGCGACTGGCGTTCAGGATATTACCGCGACCAAACCTTTATGATAGCAGCCGGGATGTTTTCGCTCGAAGAGTTTTTCGCTCAGCTTTATGGCGATCCCGATCAGGAATTCAATCCGGGTACAGCAGGCCGATTGATGAACAATCATTTTGCTACCCGATACATCAATGCCGATGGCAGTTGGATGAAACAGACCGAACTGAAAAATTCATCTGCTGATGTCTCACCCACCGCAGGCCAGATGCCCCGCTTACTTGGCCTTGCCTATGCCTCTAAATTCTATAGAAATAATCCTGATCTTAAGCAATTCGATCAGTTTTCGATTAAAGGTAATGAAGTGGCATTTGGCACCATCGGTGATTCTTCTACCTCTGAAGGTGCATTTTGGGAAACCATGAATGCGGCAGGTTTGCTGCAGGTACCCATGGCGATGTCGGTTTGGGATGATGGCTATGGGATATCTGTCCCAAAGGAATTTCAAACCATAAAAGGTAGTATTTCGGAAGCACTTAGCGGATTTGAAGAAACAAAGGAAAAGCAGGGCTTTTTAATTTACAAGGTTAAAGGCTGGGATTATCCATCTTTAATAAAGGCTTACCAGGAAGGAATAAAACTTTGCCGCCAGCATCACAAGCCCGTACTTTTTCATGTAACAGAAATCACCCAGCCCCAGGGACATTCCACCTCGGGTTCGCACGAAAGATATAAATCGAAAAAAAGGCTTCAATTTGAAGAGGAATTTGATGGTATTAAAAAGATGAGGGATTGGATACTTGCTGAAGACATCGCCAGTACAAATAAATTGGATGCTATCGAAAAGGAAGCATTGAAGCGTGTGAGGAATGCAAAGAAAAAGGCCTGGGATAATTATATGAAACCGCTTAAAAAGAAGCGGGATGATTTTTTGAAAATTGTGGATGTGAGCACCTGCAACTGTTCAAAGACCAACAGGATTGAAGCCCTGAAGGAAGACCTGGGTAAAATTGGCGAACCCATCCGCAAAGATACCTTGTCGCAGGCGAAACGTACTTTGCGCCTGATCTGCAATTCATGCAGCAATCCGGAAAACTCGCTCAAGACCAATGTCACACTTTGGTTCGACAAAGCGATGGAAAATAACCGCGAGCGTTTCAATTCACACTTATACAATGAAGATCAGTTTTCGGCATTGAAAATTGAAGCGATAGCACCGGTTTATGCCGATGACGCCAAATCCATCCCCGGACGTGAGATACTGAGAGATAATTTTGATCATATTTTCGAAAACAATCCCAGGGTAGTTGCTTTTGGTGAAGATGTAGGTATGATCGGCGGAGTTAACCAAACCTACGAAGGCCTGCAGGAGAAATATGGCAACAACCGGATTTTTGATACCGGAATTCGTGAAGCTACCATTGTTGGGCAGGGTTTGGGCCTGGCTATGCGTGGACTGCGACCCATTGCTGAAATACAATATTTTGATTATTTACTGTATGCCCTGCAAGTTTTAAGTGACGACCTTGCAACCCTCACCTATCGAACCAAAGGCGGACAAAAAGCCCCGATGATCATCAGCACACGTGGCCACAGGTTGGAAGGCATCTGGCATTCCGGATCTCCATTGAGCATGGTTATCAATTCAGTGAGAGGTGTGCATGTTCTGGTTCCTCGAAACCTTACACAGGCCGCAGGATTTTATAATACGATCCTGGCGTCAGACGATCCGGCACTTATCATTGAACCCCTGAATGGATATCGCCTGCGCGAAAAAGCACCTTCGAATATCGGTGAATTTAAAATCCCGGTTGGTATTCCTGAAATTATAAAGGAGGGAACAGATCTTACACTGGTGACTTACGGATCGTGTGTAAAAATTGCTGAGGATGCTGTTGCCCAGTTACTCGACTTTGGCATTGACGTGGAATTGATTGATGTGCAATCGTTATTGCCGTTTGATATCAACCACAGCATTCTTGAATCGTTGAAAAAGACCAATAAAATTGTATTCTTTGATGAAGATGTTCCGGGTGGAGCCACGGCATTTATGATGCAAAAGGTGCTCGAGGAGCAAAAAGGATATTTTCATCTTGATGCAGAACCCCGGACGATCACCGCCCAGGACCACCGCCCGGCCTACAGTACCGATGGCGACTACTTTTCAAACCCCAACGCTGAGGATGTTTTTGATGCTGTTTACAATTTAATGCACGATACCAATCCGTACAAGTATCCGAAGATATTTTAGGAACCAGCAAAGGGATTTATTAACTTTGCACAAACAGCATTGATATGAATGAAACATTAGATAAGATTAAAAGGTTAGGTAGAGTCATTGCTTATTATGGAACCAATGATAAAATTTTGGATTTAACCCTCAATAAAATACTTCATCGGGAAATACATAAAATCCAGGCACAAATTGAGGGATTTAAACATGAGTTAAATATCTTTGAAAAAAAGCATTCTCTAAACTCAATTGAATTTTTAAAACAATTTGAAAATGGTTCGCTCGGAGATGATGTTGATTTTATTGAATGGGCTTCTACTATTGAAATGAAAAGAAAAGCCGAGGAGTATATATTAAACCTCCAGGGGAAATAAAGATGAATTCATTAATTAAGGAATATTTCTCCGAAATTGAGTTACGACTTCTTGAAAAGCCCATTTACAAAGCTTATGAAATAATCAGGAAAGACATTTTGTATTCGGAGGCTAAGATTCGGTTAAAAATAAAACTAGCTAATGATGATTGGGTGGAAATATTCGAATATTTATATGAACTCTCAGGTAAATTAATTCCTTCAAAATATAGCTATCATTGGCAGGATGGCGAAGGAAATCTTAAGAAAAGATGGGATAATGCCCCACACCACAAAGGCCTGGAAAACTTTCCACATCATATCCATTTTGACGATTCGAGTGTAGACTCAAATGTACAAATTCCTAATATTTTGAATATACTGGATGAAATCGAAAGACAACTTTAAAGTTTATCTTTGATGCTGCGTATAATTTGATACATGACTCAAATCCTTTTAATCTCAGAAGATTGTCTAACTTAGCTTACAGAAATGAAAAAGAAGATCAAAGCTAAACCGAATTCACCAATAGTAAGTGAACCTGAAGTACAATACCAAAAGGAAACACTTAAAGTATTCTCTTCCTTCGAAGAGGAAAATGAAGCATCAGCTAAATCGAATGCTACACTTTCGCATGAAGAGCATTTTAGGATCGCCCACGAAATGATCAAGGCGATGTATCGCGAAGAAATTGAAAATATGCCAGACCCGCCATATTCCCGTATAACATTTACAATGATTGATGGACTTCCTGTTTGAACCACATAAAGAATAGCTTCTATGAGACCTCCTTTTCATCAATACTAGCTTTGCGATAAACCCCAAAGACATCTGCCGGTAAATGATTTTGGATTTTGTTCAATTTGTTCTGGTGTTCCTTCCGCCACAATTTCCCCTCCGGCATCACCCCCACCCGGCCCAAGATCAATCACCCAATCAGCTTGCAAAATGATATCAGCATCGTGCTCGATGATGAGTAAAGTATGTCCTTGGTCTGCCAAATTGTGGAATAAGTTGATCAATACTTCAACATCCTGCGGATGCAAACCAGTTGTGGGTTCATCGAATAGGAATAGGGTTTTTCCCTTTAATGGATTGGCAAGTTCCCTGGCCAGTTTCAATCGCTGCAGTTCCCCACCCGACATAGTATTGGTTGATTGACCCAGTTGAAGATATCCCAGGCCCATATCGGATAATGTTTTAAGTCCATTTCGAATGCTTTTGTTGCTACTAAAAAAATCAACGGCCTCACTAACGGTCATTTCCAGGATTTCAGAAATATTTCTCTCATTGAAATAGCATTCCAGAATATCTGATGTAAATCTTTTACCTCTGCATTCATCACACAGCACCCAAACATCCGATACAAAATCAAGACTCACCTTTATTTTACCATGCCCCTGGCAATGTTCACATCTGCCTCCTGTAATATTGAGTGAGAAATCTCCTTTTTTAAAACCTTTCGATTTTGCAGCTTCGGTTTGTGAAAATAAGGTTCTGATATAATCAAAAATACCAGTGAATGTTAGCAAATTACTGGCCTGGCTGGTGGAAACAGGCTTTTGGGTAATTTCAAGAATTTGATCGAAATTCTCTAATCCCTTGATTGCCTGACAAGCTACAGGTTTATGTTTATGCCTTGATTTGGAGATCACATCAAAAACCAAAGACGACTTTCCGCTTCCTGATACTCCTGTAATCACTACAATTCCCGAAGATGGAATATGGACGTTTATACCTTTAAGGTTATTAGCATTTGCCTTTTCTATCCAAAGCCCCTCTCTTAGTTGCCGAATTTGCCTTTTCTTGTTCCGTTTTTTATTGAAAAGATATTTGCCGGTTAGTGATACATCATTTCTGGTAATTTCCTTTGGGTTTCCTTTCGCAACGATCTGTCCTCCATTTATACCGGCACCTGGGCCAATTTCGATGATATGATCAGCACTTTCGATCACCTTCAGATCATGTTCTACCATGACCACCGTATTTCCTGAATCCCGCAACTTAATGATCACTTTCATCAGGTTGTTAATATCTGTTGGGTGAAGGCCAACGGTAGGTTCATCCAGAACAAAGGTTAAACCGGTCAGGCCATTCCCAAGTTGTGCAGCAAGGCGAACACGCTGGGCTTCACCTCCTGAAAGAGTATTTGAACTTCTGTTGATCGACAAATAGCCCAACCCCAATTTATCTAAAGCATCGAGCCGTTTTAAAAGATCCATCCGCAGGTCTCCACTGAGGCTGATTAGTTTCTGATCGGATGTAAGATTTTCAAAATCCTTAAAAAAACCAATGGCTGAAGCCACGCTCATATTTGAAACTTCAGCTATATTATTATTGAGAATCTCATAGCCGAGTGCTAATTTATTCAGTCGTGATCCATTACATTCAGGACAACAAATCTTTTTCATGATGGGCATCATCGAATCGCCCCGATGGTCGGCATGTTTTCGCTGATATTCATCGTTGACGATGTTTGCAAAACCTTTCCACACACCTTCAAACTGATGTTCTCCCTCGCTTTTACCCCGTTTAAACTTCCAGTGTACTTTATAAATTTCATTACCGCTTCCATACATGGCCAACTGCCTGGTTTCAATATCCAATTCATTCCATGGAATTGAAAAGTCCTTATCAAATCTTTCACCGGCTTCAAACAAAGTATGAATATATTGCCCGTGTGGATCGCCATAAAACTTCCCGGATTTATGTCCCTTCATGGCACCATCACCCAATGCCAATTTTGGATAAGACACCAGCTTCTCAGGATCACAAACAGTAGCTTCTCCAAGGCCATCACAGGATTTGCAAGCACCCTGTTGATGATTAAAAGAAAACATGGAAGAATAGGGAGGCCTTTGATTGAAAGAAGATGTAGCTGCACGAGAAAACAGAAGACGGTACAAATCATATGTGCCAGTCATGGTACCAACAGTAGAGCGAGGATTGGTTTTAAAGGATTGCCGGTTGATGGCCAGGGTTGGCGTTAGTCCTGTAACTTCTTCAAAGTCTGCACCGTATTGCATTCCAATCTGGCTTCGAACATAAGGAGAAAAACTATCGAGAAACCGGTTACGACCTGCTGCATGCAAAGTATCGAAGGCCAGGGATGATTTCCCACTACCTGAAACACCCGTGATAACAGTTATTTTATTGAGCGGAAAATCAACATCAACACCTTTTAAATTGTGTGTATTGACCCCTTTAAAATTTATAGATTTCTGATGAAAATCTTTTTCTAATGCCAGATTAATATTCTCGATTAATTGTTGTGAGAAGTATCCTTTCAATGCTTTAGCTATCAACGAAGCTTTTTGTTTCATCACTTCTTCAGGTGTTCCGCTGGCAACCAAGTTTCCTCCTGCAGTTCCGCTTCCTGGGCCGAGATCGATGATGTGATCTGCGGAAGCAATCAATCCCAAATGGTGTTCGGTAACGACAACTGTATTTCCTTGTTCAACCAAATTTCTGAGGGATTTCAGCAGTACTTTAACATCGGCATTGTGCAAACCTGTTGTTGGTTCGTTAAGTATATATATGGTATGAGCCGAACCGGGCCTTGACAATTCGGAGGCTAACTTTACCCGTTGAGCCTCTCCCCCACTGAGTGTTGTCGATCGTTGCCCTAACTTCAGGTAGCCAAGCCCAAGATCATTCAGGGTTTTTACAATCCTCAGGATTTTGGATCTATCATTAAAAAAGACAACTGCCTCCTCAAACGAAAGTTCAAGAATTTCGGAAATATTCAGGTTCTTATATCGAATTCCCAATGTCGTGTTGTTGAACCGTTTGCCATTACAAACATCGCACAGAATTTCGACATCACCCATAAAGTGCATGCCTGTTTGCAGGTAGCCCGCACCCTGACATGTTTCGCATCGGCCACCTGCAACATTAAACGAAAACCGCCCCTTTTTCCATCCTTTTGCTTTGGCCTCAGGAAGCGATGCAAAAAGATCGCGGATATGATCGGATAATTTGGTGTAGGTTGCCGGGTTGCTGCGGGGAGTTCTTCCAATAGGAGATTGATCTATTGCTACAACCTTTTTGATCAATCCCCAGCCTTCAATCGAATCGAATTTTCCTGGTTCATCGTTTGCACCATGCAATTTATTTTTAAGAAATTGCGTAAGGATATTATGGGTCAATGATGATTTTCCGGCACCCGAAACACCTGTTACAAGATTAAGTGCATTTAATTTGAACGCAACATCAATGTGGGCCAGGTTATTTTCAGATGCGCCCAAGACAATAAGTTCTTCCTTGTGCGTATCACCATTTTTATTTAATTCAAACCCAACCTCACCATGAAGGAATTTCAAGGTCTGACTTTCGGATGATTCCACTCCTTTTAAATTCCGGCTACTTTCATTGATTAATACCTCACCGCCATGGATCCCTGCCATTGGGCCAATATCAATTACATGATCAGCCTGCCTGATAAAATCATCTTCGTGCTCAACAACAATTACCGTGTTTCCATTGTCGCGCAAATGCTTCAACACTTCCAGCATTTTTTGATTCTCGGTAGCATGCAGCCCAATTGAGGGTTCATCAAAAATATAAAGCACCCCGCTCAGCCTCGAAGTTAACTGGGTGGCAAGCCGTAATCGCTGAGCTTCACCTCCTGAAAGAGTGGTCGATTCGCGATCAAGCGATAAATAGCCCGTTCCAAGTTTTTCAAGGAGTTCAATGGTATCACAAATTTTATAAAGCAGAGGCTCTGCAACCTTGTTGGCAAGCCCTGTTAAAGATATTTCTGACAAATAACTTTTCAATTCAGTAACTGGTAGAGCAGCCAGTTCGGCAATATTTTTTCCCAGCCATATAACCGACAAAGCCTTTTTATTCAACCGTTGCCCATCACAAACTGAGCAAGTTTCGGTTTTGACAAACCTCAGGATATTTTTATTTCGCTCCCGTTTAAGAATGGTTTCCATTACAGGAATAATGCCTTTATAAAAACCCATTTCACGGGGTTTGGCAGTGATCCCACTCCAGCGCATCCTCGATTCAAGGGTGTGTTTTCCGAATGGAATTTCGATTTTATTGCTTCCGAACAGGACAATATGTTTCTGCTCATCGCTTAAATCCTTCCAGGGAGTATCGACGTTGAAACCTTCTGATTCGCACACCTGGTTAAGTACATCCATAGTCACCTGCGAATAGATAATGTAGCCGCTGGGGGTGGTAATAACAAGAGCACCTTCACGAAGGGTTTTTGTTTCGTCGGCTATGAAAAGAGCAGGATCAAGGCGGTCTTCTACGCCCAATCCTTTACAGTTTTCGCAAGCACCAGCAGGTGAATTAAATGAAAAGAGATTGCGGTTGATCTCGAAATCAACATCATGTAAATCGCTTTTACCAAGCCGTGCAAAAATTATTCTAAGGTAGTCGTAAATGCCGGTCATTGTTCCCATGGTGGACCGTGGGTTTCTCACCAATGTTTTCTGACTGACAGTAATTGCCGGTGAAAGGCCTTCGATTTTTTCAACATCCGGCTTTTTCATCTTGCCCATAAACTGGCGGGCATAAGACGAAAACGAACCGAGGTAACGATTTTCGGATTCACGGTAAATCACATCATGCACCAGGCTGGACTTACCCGAACCAGAAACACCGGTAACAACTACCAATTTATTCTTTGGAATTTCAAGGCTGATGTTTCTGAGGTTATTCTCGGATGCGTTTTGTATGGATATCTTTTCGATCACGTGAAGATTTTTTGCAAAGATGGGGAAAATAAGCCGCGGAGGGCGCAAAGTACACTGAGAGGAAATTGATTTGATGATTTTAGAATTTGATGATGTGGGAATTTGAAGATTGGTAATATGTAATTTATAAGTGTCAGATAGTTATACTTTTCAATAAATACTATATTATAATCAATTTGCCAGGGAGTTGTCAGAAGAGTTCATGATTATTTAGTGTTTGTCCATAATGTCCGATTTCTGCGTTATGCTTGCACTGAAAACAAACATTTACAAAAGTAAACTTATTGTTACTCAGCACATCGCAAGCCTTGAACTTGAACATTCTGAATCAAACACCGACTTTAAAGACCGACACTATTTAAGGGACGGCATTAAAAACTCATGCAAATTAAAGGATAACTCTGAACTTTGAACAATTAGCTTTGACCTACTTATTACAATAACGCTTTATCACATTATAGGCATCCTGAACACCCAGTTCACCAGCCTTGCTAAGGTCCAGACAGGCATCTTTGGTGTTTTTCAGATAGATGAGAGTAAGAGCACGGTTGTAAAAGGCTTCTGCAAAATTCGGCTGTAAGGTCATCGCGGTGGTATAATCCTGAATGGCTCCTTCAAAATCGCGCATCCGGTTTTTAATGTTTCCCCGGTTGTAATAGGCAAAACTCATTTTCGGATCGAGCGCAATCACACGGTCGTAATCTGCCAAAACACTGCTAAAGTCGGGCATGCCGGGTTGTTTGGCCGTTTTTGGATCGGGAGTTTCACCCTGAGTGATGGTGATTTGTGGCGATGCTTCTTCAATTGAAAACTGGTGTTCGATCAATTCGAAATTAATATTTGCCCGGTTAAAATAAGCCACCAGGTAATTGGGATCTAATTCGATTGTGCGATTGTATGCACGAAGGGCATCATTATAATTCAACATCATGGCATTGAAAGTACCATTCCTGAAATAGTTTTCTTCATTAAAGGGATCGAAATATTGTACACTGTCAAATACCTGGGTGAGCCGACGGGCTTTATCGTCAGACAATGTATGGTTTTCGGCAGAGATGCCATATGAAAAACTGTCATCATTGTATTTAAGATCGTCAAGAGGTTTATAAAAATAGCCTGAATTGCGCTGCTCGGCAATCACTTGTTCGGTGGGTAAATAATAAATATTGATGTTTGGCCTTAGCTGAATAAAGACCTGTTGGTTTTGAATCTGCCCCCCAGAAACATTGTTTGAATTAAAATCAGCCTCAAATTCGATGATCCGTTTCATATAAGTTGAATCGCTCGAATATCGTTGATTAATCATACCAAAATCACCTCCAGAATTTACCGCATTAACAATTCCAATTCCGAGATCGTAATCATTTTTAGCCCCTTCGTAATCGCCAAGTTCCTGCTTTGCTCCCGACCTGCTCATGTACGCGGCTGCAAAATCCGGAAAAATCTCAATTGCCCTGGTGTAGCTCTCCAGCGCATCGCTGTACCGCTCGAGTTTCATATTGGCATAACCCATGTTGTACCAGGTGTATACATTCTCAGGATTAATATTTAAAACATTTTTAAGATCTTCCAATGCGGATTCATAATCCCCCATTTCCATCTTGATCAAGGCGCGGTTATAATAAGTAAGGTCGTTGTATGGGTCGAGATCTATCACCGTATTAAAATCACGCATTGCAGCCAGGGTATCGCCCATCTTGATTTGGGCTGCTCCGCGGTAAAAATAGATCAGCGGATTATTTTCCTCCAATTTGATAGCCCGGTCGAAATCTACCATAGCTGCATCGAATTGATCGAGTTCATTTTTATATAGCCCCCGTTGGATATAGGCTTCGGTAAATACAAAGTTGAGTTTTATGGCCGCATTGCAATCGAGGATGGCCTCTTCAAACCGCTCAAGATGTGCTTTAGCCATGGCCCTGTTCAGGTATGCTTCTTCGATATCAGGACGTAAGAGTATGAGGGTATCAAAATCCACTATCGCTCCTTCAAAGTCTTTCATCCTGATCTTGGTTGTTCCAAGACTATAAAAAACATTGGGATTATTGGGTCTGCGTTCGATAGATTTTCTGAAATCTTCCAGCGCACTGTAATAGTTGAAAAGGTTTGATTTAACCACACCACGGTAATAATATGCATCGGGATTATAAGAATCAAGCATCACGGCACGTGTAAAATCGAATTCGGCACCCCTGAAATCGCCCAGCACCATCTTAGCTCTCCCCCTGTAAATATGAGGTTCAGCCAGGTCGGGCTTTGACCGGATTAGCACATTAAATGTTTGAATTGATTTGGTATATTTCTGGTTGTAAAACTCGTTGATGCCTTTGTTCATGAAGTATTCCACATTGATCTGGGCACCAGATTCAATTGAGATGAACAGCAAAAGAAAAACAATAAATTTACTGATTAAGGAAAACTTCATAAGCAAGAATGCAGGTTAAATGTCCGTTTTAGTTTTTTCGATAAGATGAATGCCAGATATTTCCATATTCTTGTCCACAGCCTTACACATATCATAAACTGTGAGCAGGGCAATGTTTACCGCAGTTAGTGCTTCCATTTCGATACCAGTTTTGCCTATACATTTTGCATGGCTTGAAATAAACACACCATTGTCCTTCAGGTGAGTTTTTACCTCTATTTTTGTGATGGACAGCGGATGACACAGGGGAATGAGTTCACTTGTCCTTTTTCCTCCCTGGATGCCAGCAATTTCGGCAATGGTGAGTACATCACCTTTTTTCACCTGGTTATCGCGAATGAGTTGAAGTGTTTCTGGAGCCAGGCTAATAAACCCTTCGGCAGAAGCTGTGCGCTGCTGGTCTGGTTTATGGCCAACATCTACCATAAGGGCTTTTCCGGTTTCGTCGGTATGTGTTAGGTTGGTCATGTTTAATTCTAATTTATTCTCTGTATCTCTGTGGTTAATTTACGATTTTCACCCTCCAATATTATGAAACTGGTTTACATGATTGACAGTACCTGAGTGAGGTTTATTCTCTAATGAAAGATAACTTACCACGGAGACACTAAGTCACAAAGTTTTAAAGATATCCATTTACATATCTATAAAATCCATCTTTTAAAAGTGGCACATTAAAATTGATTAGAAAACCAAGCCACTTATCCGCTAATTTCAAGTACGAAATTGTCTGAGCTTTATGTACCGAAAGTATTGTATCAACTGCCTTCACCTCAATTATGATTTCATCCTCAACTAAAATATCTATTCTAAAATCTTTATCTAATTCCTCCCCTTTGTACGTTAAAGGCAAGTAAACCTGTCCTTTAGCGTTAATGCCCCTACTGCTAAGTTCAGCTATTAAGCAATATTCATAAACAGATTCGAGTAAGCCAGGTCCCATTTCTATGTGAACCGCCATTGCTGAATCAAGAATTTCTGCTGACAAGTTATTGTATTCTTCTTTCTTCATAATTTCCTCTGTGTCTCTGTGCCTTTGTGGTAGAGTTTAATCACCCTCCAATATTATGAAACTGGTTTACATGATTGACAGTACCGGATTGGGGTTTATTCCCAAGGGCCAGATTTATAGCAGCCTCCGGGCCCAATTCCCGCACATTAAACTCAATATCGCTAAACAGACAGGGCTTGATTTTACCTGTTGCAGTTAACCTGAGCCTATTGCACGATTTACAATTACCACCCTCGCCACCTTCAACCTTGCCAAATGATCCTTCCTCAAGATTCATCTCAGGTATAAAGCGAACTTCCAGATCATTTTCCGAAGCAAACTTTTTAACCGCAAGAGCATCGGGTTCATCAGAATATTTTTTTATAACACAGTTGATCTTGATTGGTTGAAGTTCGGCGTGCTTTGCAGCCTCAATTCCACGAAAAACATCGTCAATATTTCCCAACCGGGTGATATTTCGGTATTTGTCAGGATCCATGGTATCCAAACTAATGTTGACCCTGTTCAAACCAGAATCTGCCAGTGGCTGGGCAAAGCGACTGAGCAACACCCCATTTGTAGTCATGGCCAGATCGTTGATTCCATCGATAGATGCAATCAGTTTTATGAGATCGACAATTCCTTTCCTCACCAAAGGTTCCCCTCCAGTAATCCGGACCTTATCAACACCAAGGGATACAGCAATTTTTGTTACTTCAACAATTTCATCGAAGGAAAGGATTTCATCGTGGTTCAACATTTCAATCCCTTTGGCAGGCATGCAATACACACAGCGCAGATTACACCTGTCGGTTACAGAAATACGTAAATAATTTATCTTTCGCTTAAATTGGTCGTACATCTACCATTTCTCCTTTTTCCAGTTTTGCAATGCCTTTTTCAACAGCAATCATGCCATCCGCAAAAATATATGAATGAATATGTGCCGATCCATGATATTCGACAGCATGAACTTTTCCTGATTTTATTTGAACCGGGATAAATGATTTACGTTTTGTTTTGCGTCTCGCAAAAACTTCGCCCATCGGTAAAGTCAATATCGGTGAATTGAGCCTGTGCCCCATCAAAGCATAAAGCATAGGTTTTACCAGCAATTCGAATTGTACAAAGGACGAAACCGGGTTTCCGGGCAAACCGAAAAGATATTTTCCGTCCTTCAAACCAAAAACAGTGGGTCGCCCAGGCTGAACAGCAATACTTTTAAATTGAATTTCTATTCCTAGATCATTCAGTACTTTAGGTACATAATCGAAATCACCCATCGAAACACCACCGGTAAGCAAAACAACATCACTGTTGGCCAGGGCATTTGTAATGATCTCGCGTGTTGAGATTTCGGTATCCTTTGCAATACCAAAATATTGTGGTTTCGCGCCACATTCTGAAACCTGTGCCATGAGTTGCGAGGCATTGCTATTCCTTATCTGTGATGCCTCTGGAGTAATATTCGGCTCAACCAATTCATCACCTGTAGAAATTACTCCAACTATTGCTTGTTTAAAAACCGGGACTTCAACGCATCCCACTGAGGCCATCACCGCAATTTCCTGTGGCCTGATGAGGGTTCCTCGATGAAGAACAGTTTGCCCTTTGCTGACATCCTCACCCAGGTAGCAAATATTGGTATTGGATTTCTCTTCAATAAATTTAACCCGTTTTTCAGCCATCAGTTTAGTATGCTCCACCATAATCACGATATCGGCACCTTTTGGCACCACCCCACCGGTCATTACTTTGGAACAATTTCCGGATGTAACTTCTAGTTTTGGCTCCACTCCTGCTTTGATAATCTCGATCACTTTGAGTTCACCAGCCAGATCCTCCATCCTGCAGGCATATCCATCAACAGCAGCTTTATCAAAGGGAGGCATGGGCATATCCGAGATTAGGTCCTCAGCTAGTATTCTACCAGGCGAATTTTCCAACATAATAATTTCTTTTCCCAGTACCCCCACAGCATCTATTACTATCTTATATGCTTCATCAAATTCTATCATATCGCATTTTAAAAATTCATGCAAAAGTATTAAAACCTTAATAGGTGGGTTTTATTTTAATGGGTGCAATTTGAAAAAAAAACAATGAATACTAGAAACAAAAAAAATCAAGGTAATAGATTGTATGTTGAAGGATTACATCGTGTATGCTGTACGCCCGAAAGGGGGATTTCGATTTCCTAAACGTCAAACCCACCATTTTTGAACTCCAAACACTAAACGACATGCTTCTCAGCATGATAGGAAGAACGAACCAGCGGTTTGCTTTCAACATACCGGAATCCTTTTTCCATGCCTATCTTTTCCCATTTATCAAAGATATCGGGTAGGATGTACTCTGCAACAGCAAGATGATTCTTACTGGGTTGCAGGTACTGCCCGATGGTCATCATCTGGCATCCGACCGCTCGCAGGTCATCCATGGTTTCCAGCACTTCATCTCCGGTTTCGCCCAGCCCGGCCATAATACCGGATTTGGCTGTAATTCCCGATGTGGCAATTTGTTTGATTACCTGGAGGCTTCTTTTATATTCTGCCGTGCTTCTAACCCTGGGTGTTAACCGGCGTACGGTTTCAAGGTTGTGAGAGATCACCTCAGGCGCTACATCAATCACCTTTTGGATCAATTCAACTTTGCCCTGGAAATCCGGAATCAGCGCCTCGATGGTGGTGGCAGGATTAACTCTTTTTACCTCAAGGATAGTCTCTGCCCAATGTTTCGCCCCGCCATCATTCAAATCATCGCGGTCTACCGAAGTGATTACACAATGCTTTAATTTCATTAATCTAACCGACTCAGCCAGGTTTTTTGGCTCATCCTGGTCAACAGTATTTGGCTTACCACTTTTGGTTGCGCAAAATTTACACGAACGGGTGCATATTTCCCCCAGGATCATGAATGTAGCAGTACCCAAACCCCAACATTCACCCATATTTGGGCATTGCCCACTGGTACAGATGGTGTGTAGTTTGTTACGATTTACAATATCCTTAACTTTCACATACTCCTTGCCAACAGGAATTTTAATCTTCAGCCAATCCGGTTTCCGTTTTAATTTGTCATGCATGTAAAATCAGTATCAATTTTCTGCAAAAATAGCAATTCCCAGTGGTAGGTTTATTGTCAATATTCCTTTTTAATTTCAATTCGAAATGATTGAGTATAGATAAATGTGCCTTTTTCCAGCTCTTTTGTATCACTCCTTCATCTTATCTATACGACTAACAATTGCTTCATTAATTTCACGGTGAAAACCGAATTGTTGTGAGCCACTTTCTATTTTTGATTGGATAGCCTGATACTGTGAAAGTGCCTTTTCTGTTTCACCCATCTCTTCCGTTAATCTCGCTATAATAAATTTATAAGTTAGCAGAGTAAAATAATTTGGCTGTAGATTAACGTAATCTATATCTTCACTTAGCCATACAAAGGTATCAAGAAGATCTTCAGGCGACATTACAGAAAGTAACTTTTCTGAAGTCATAATACCCCAATCACTCATAACAATCAGGCTTCTATATGGCCCAACAAGATCAAACCGAAGCCAGAGACCCAAATGTTGCTTATTTTTTCTAACTTCATTGGCTAGTCTAATAGCTTCTACTTCTCTATCGTAAAATTCTAAAGCATCGGTGTGGAGGATTGCCCTTATTTGAAGATCTCTAACATAATCAGTTTCCTTGCCTGTATTCAACGCTCTTAAAAAATGAATTTGGGAAAGTTCGAGTCTGTCAGCACCATATTTATAATTGGCTTCGGGGCTTAATATCCAATAAGCCCACATTGCGTGTGCATAAACATTTTCACTATCAATTTCCAGAGATCGTCTAAAATGACTTTCGATATTTGATGAAGATCTTCCCTCCCTGTAACGAAACTGATCAGCCCAACCAATATGTGCAGAAGCATCCGCTGCAATCGTTTTGTCCGATTTGGCAACACCCCGATAAAGTGTTGGTAGAATTAAATTAATTTTCTCACTAACTTGTTGATTTGTGTTTGGCGGAATTGCACGCAACCAAAGCATTGCCAATTGTACCTGTTTGTCCCTGGCAATTTGTGATGCAGGTTCCAGAATCAAGGCTTCTTCGATTAGTTCCCAGGCTCCCTGGTAATCTTCGGAATCGCTTTGAATTTCAGCAGCTCTTACTAACTCTTCAACAGCCCCCTGTCGTTCTCTCCAGTTCTGATAAAGACTACTTATTTGCAGGGTGCCAGCTACAAGAGTAATTATTGCTGTGATCCCACCAATCCACTTCAGTGCATTACCAACAATTTTCCAGCGGGACGGTGATTGGGTGGTGTGGCAATACGGACATACTGTAGCACCATATTTGATTAGCTCTTTGCATCCAATACAAAGCTTTGAGTTAGCATCCTCACTGGTACTATGATTGTGCAATTGTTTTGATGGAATCATTTTAATTAGATTTGTGAAAATAGAAGTTGCAAAGTCTAAACCATTTATGCTAAGCTAAATTAATATAATAAAGATGGGAAAGCAATAGTACAGCCTTAAAACACTCATTCTTCAATAATAAATTCTTAGCATTTTTTTCCTGATCTGACTCAGGAATTTCCTGTGGGTCAGAAGCTTCGTGAAGTTTCACAACGAGGCCCAGGCCTTCCAGGCCAGTGGTCTCTGACATTTTTAATTAACTACAAAAAATTTGGAAATTAGTTAGCCCTGCTGAATAAATACCTCGTAATAAAAATTCCGGTAGATGAGCTTGAACCTGAAGTTCCATCTTTTGAGCTTTCAACACTCATATCTGTTGAACTGTAAACTCCGGATGTTACATCCATCAAGGTCCAGCCACCACTATAAAGTTTGGAGATTTGATCGGTTATGGCCACATCATTCTCCTTGATGTTACCGAAGTTGATCCCAACCAGGCTAAAAAAGTTTTTAAGTTTGACCTCTTCTATGCTGCCCGAGTGGTCAGTTGTAATCATTCTCGACCGGCCTAATCCTCCCGGGACTACTGATTCAACTACTGTGATCATTTTAAAATCATAGTTTTTGTTTTGTGGAGGTTCTTCAGGGTTTCTACTTGCCATCAGAATAACTACTGCCAGAAGTGTGATAATTGCAACTGTTTTAATGTTCTTCATCATTTTTAATTTTTGGTTTTCGTTCAAATTTAATTCGACGCAATTTAGATAAAATTGATTTACTCGACAAGTTTTTTTTGGGAATTCACTAGATTCAGATATCATGCCTGAAACTGACATCAAACTCGAATTTTCAATAGTAGTTTTCAGTACCTAATATCCAGTGGCCAGGATGCTATTATTATAGCTCAATCACACGTCCAAAACTTTAATCTCCAAACTTAACCAGCAAACTCTATTATTCTATCTTTGCACAAATTTTTGAAAAAATGGCACAGATATTATCAGAGCAGGAGCAGATCAGACGTCAATCGTTGAAGGAACTAATTGAGTTGGGCGTTAATCCATTCCCTGCCGACGAATTCGGAGTTAATGTTACTTCAAGTGAAATTCTTGAAAAATATCCCGAAGAAAATAAATTTGAAGAGGTTAGTATTGCCGGACGAATCATGAGCCGACGAATCATGGGGGCTGCTTCATTTATTGAATTACAGGATGAGAAAGGACGGATACAGTGTTATTTTAAGCGTGATGAAATTTGCCCTGGCGAGGACAAAACCATGTACAATACCGTTTTTAAGCGCTTGCTCGATATTGGCGATATTGTTGGGATTAAAGGTTTTGTTTTTGTTACTAAAATGGGTGAGACTACCATACATGTTAAGGAGTTTACCCTGTTGACCAAATCCATCCGCCCACTGCCGATTGTTAAAGAAAAGGATGATAAAGTATATGATGCTTTTACTGATCCGGATCAGCGTTACCGCCAGCGTTATGTCGACCTGATTGTAAACCCCGGCGTAAAGGAAACCTTTATCAAGCGGACTAAAATGGTCAACTCCATTCGTGAATTCCTCAACCAAAAGGAATACCTCGAAGTGGAAACTCCTATTTTGCAGCCACTCTATGGTGGTGCGGCAGCAAAGCCTTTTAAGACCCACCATAATGCGCTGGATATGACTCTTTATATGCGCATTGCCAACGAACTGTATTTAAAGAGACTGATAGTTGGTGGTTATGACGGTGTATATGAGTTCTCGAAAGATTTCAGGAATGAAGGCATGAGCCGATTTCATAATCCCGAATTTACACAAATAGAACTTTATGTAGCGTATAAGGATTACGAGTGGATGATGAACCTTGTGGAGGAGATGGTTGAAAAAGTAGCACTCGACCTGCATGGGCAAACCAAAGTTCAGGTTGGTGAAAACCTTCTCGATTTTAAACGGCCCTGGAAACGTTTTACCATGTTTGAAGCCATCGAGCATTTTACCGGTATCGACATATCGGAAATGGATGAAAACCAGTTACGTGAAGTGGCTAAAAATCTGGAAGTGCCCACCGATCCAAGCATGGGAAAAGGCAAAATTATCGATGAGATATTTGGTGAGAAATGCGAGGCTAACCTTATCCAGCCGACTTTTATCACTGACTATCCTGTGGAAATGTCGCCGTTGGCTAAAAAACATCGCGATAAGGAAGGCCTGGTGGAGAGGTTTGAAGCCATTTGCAATGGCAAGGAGTTGTGCAATGCCTTTTCGGAATTAAACGACCCAATTGATCAGCGGGCGCGTTTTGAAGATCAACTGGAACTTGGGAAACGTGGTGATGAAGAATCCATGGTATTGGACGAAGATTTTCTGAGGGCTCTTGAATTTGGTATGCCACCCACGGCAGGTCTTGGCATTGGCATCGACCGCTTATCAATGATCATGACCAATTCTAACTCTATCCAGGATGTTTTACTTTTCCCGCATATGCGGCCTGAAAAGAAAATGGAGTTACCCCAACCAGAGGATTTTATCAAGATCGGGATACCTGAAGAATGGGCCGAACATGTGATGAAAGTTGGTTATCAAACTCCCGATGATCTATTAAAGGAAAAACCAACCAAAATCCATCAAATGCTTAATGGATACCGAAAAAAGAATAAACTGACCTTTCCGGCATTAAAATTGGAAGAAGTCGAGGTCTGGTTTAAATAAATAATCTGAATATGGTAGCTGGCGACGAATTATTTCTAAAAAAATCCCTGTATTGATTTATGACAAACAATTGAAGTTGTGACGGTTAAATTATTATTAAGATTTGTTAAATATTTATATCACAATAAGTTAATGTTTTAATTCATTACTATATTTGCCGCCATTTAAAATTGAAATTATACTAATTACAAATAAATTATTGATTGAATTATGAATTTTAAAACACTTGTAACGCTGATTTTAGTAACTTTTACTTTCACTGTCTTTGCCCAGGATATCAACCAGGCAGGTGAAGTATACAACGAAGGCAACCAGGCCGTGAAAAGTGGTGATTTTGTAACTGCTATTCAAAAATACGAGGAAAGTATTAAAGTGGCTTCTGCATTAGGCGCAGAGGGCGAACAAATTGTATCCGGTGCCAAAGCCCAGATACCATCACTCTATTACAAAATTGGTGCTGCTGATTACAAAGAAAAGAACGTCGACAAAGCCATTGGTGAGTTTGAAAATGCCATTAAATATGGTAAGGAATACGGAGATACCGAAACTGTTGAAAAATCTGAGCAGATAATCCCAAAATTGTATTATTCGAAGGGAAATGCCCTTTACAAGGAAAAAAAATATGACGAAGCTCTTGCTGTTTTCAAACAATCCAATGAGTTGAATCCCAAGTATTCGCGTGCGCTGTGGGGCATGGGACTTGCTTATAGCAAGCTGAAGAAATATGATGAGATGGATAAATCTTTCAGTGCTGCACTGGAAATTGCTCAAGCTGATGGTGATGAAAAAATGGCAGCTAAAATTCAAAAAACCGGAAAACAATTATTACAGTCACAAGGTGCCGGAAAATTGCAATCACAGGCCTGGGATGAGTCACTCAAATATTTAAACGCTTCCCTCAAATATGATGATGGCGATAAGGACACTTATTATTATCTTGCTCTGGGATATAATGGAAAGCAAAATTGGGATGAGGCATTGAAAGCTGTGCAAAAAGGATTGGATTTGAGCACGGATGAGAATGATGAATACAAAGCAAAATTTTACTATGAGATGGGGAATGCATACAAAGGAAAAGGTATGAACACCGAAGCATGTGCAGCATACACAGATGCCAGCCATGGCCGTTTTGTAGAAAGTGCTAATTACGAACTGAAGACCGTTTTAAAGTGTAACTAGGCGGTTGAGGTTATTTAGAAAATATTTTGTGAAGAGGCTACCTGAATGGTGGCCTTTTTTGATGGGACCTATCGCTTGTAGTTCGGAGTTCAAAGTGGATCTTTGAAAATTCTAAACAGGAAAAACATGCCACAAAAACGCTAAAAAACAATCCCGAAAGCCTTCGGGACACAAAAAGGAAAATGAACTGGTTAGCTTTAGTGTAATTTAATGATTTTGTACTTTGCTGGCGAAAAATCATTTTTCGAAGTGTGCTCAAGGTTCAAAGGTCATGGTTCACCATGCGATTTACTTAAAAGGTCAACGTAAATATAGTTCCTTCACCCTGTTTGGAACGTACGGAAATAGAACCCTTATGCAGGTGCATGATTTGTCGTGAAAGGCTGAGGCCGATTCCCGAACCATGTTTTTTGGAAGTAAAAAAAGGCATAAAGATCTTATCCATAATATCAGGTTTTATGCCATATCCATTGTCTCTGACTTCAATTTTTATTCTGCCGTTTACTTCATGTGCAATTAGTGCAATTTTAGGATTTTCCTGCTCCTTAACCGCATCCACAGCGTTCAACAGAAGATTGATCAACACCTGGTCGATAAGGTCAGGGTCGGCAGTCACCATTAAATTATCAGGGCTGATCTTGTAATTGCAGTCGATGTTTAACTCATCAATTTTAGGCTTCAGCAGGAGTTCAGCATTTTCGAATACCTGCGAAACCGGGATATACCTGAAATTGGGTTTGGGTATCCTGGTCAGGTTCCTGTAAATTTCAACAAAATTTAAAAGCCCCTGGCTTCGTTTTTCTATGGTGGTTAGTGCACTGCCAATACTTTCAACATCTTCATCATCCAACTGATTCATTTGGATTTTATCTTCATCTTCGTTAAGCAGCATGCCTTGAACTGTCCCCGCCAAAGACGAAATCGGGGTAATCGAATTCATAATCTCATGCGTAAGAACCCTGATTAGTTTTTGCCACGATTCTATTTCTTTTTCTTCTAATTCGTTGTGGATGTTTTGAAGTGAAATCAAGGTAAATTCATCGCCACGCATCCTGAATTGTGTTGCATTTACTGCCAGTTGAAGCAACTCATCATTAATAAACACCTTTAGCAACATTTTGTCACCTGCATGCATTTTCATCAGCCGGTTCGGCATGTCATTATGGACTGCCCTAAGTTCGCGAATATTTTTTAGGTGTTTGATCCCCAACAGTGAACTGATGGCTTTGTTATACTGGTCTACTTTCCCATCGGTTTTAAAAACAATCATTCCAATATTTACGTGCTGAAGCACAGTAAGTAAATAATTGAGGTGTTCTTCTTTTTCGGAGCGATACTTTCTAAATTCTTCAATAACATCGTTGAACGAGTTATTCAGTTCCTCGAAACTTTTACCCAACCCTGTTTCAGTAAATGAGCTGGAAAAGTCGGCATGTCGTATGCTTTGCAGGAAGGTAGTTAGTTTTCGATTGGTTTGCTCAACATACATCACGAGTGCATATCCCTGGTACAGAATAAGCAATCCCAGAATAAATGCGCTTACGGTGTACTGCGTGTTGTTAAATAAAAAAACCAGCAGCAAAACTGAAGCAACCAGGATGATCACCCGAATAATTACATTGAGTCGAAAACTTTTAAAGACCATATTTTTCTATTCTGCGATATAGTGAAGCCCGTGTGAGACCAAGTTCTTTGGCAGCCTTACTTATGTTTCCGCCATGTTTGTCGATCACTTTTCTTATCAGCAACCTTTCGGTTTCTTCGAGGTTATAGGTTTCGGGTTCTGTATTTTCGCTACCATCGTCATTTTGTGAGAGAAAAAAATCCTGTGGCTGCAAAATATTCGATTCGCTCATTATAACAGCACGTTCAACGGCATGTTGCAATTCACGGATATTGCCGGGCCAATGATGCTTTTCAAGCCTTTTAAGCGTTGAAGCATTTACACGTTTGACAGGCATCTTGTATTTTTTACAGTAAATCTGAAGAAAATGCTCGACCAGCAATGGAATGTCATCTGTGCGGTCGCGCAACGGTGGAATAGTAATTTCAACTGTATTGATCCTGTAAAGAAGGTCTTGCCTGAATTTGTTTTCTTTTACCATTTGGTAAAGAGGCATATTGGTGGCACAAATCAATCTTACATCAATATTTATTTCCTTATTGGTGCCAAGTCTGACAACCCTGCGGCTTTGCAAAACACTAAGAAGTTTCGATTGAAGACTGAAAGTCAGGTTGCCAATCTCATCAAGGAAAATGGTACCTTTTGATGCAGCTTCAAACCTGCCGGCACGGTCTTCTTTGGCATCAGTAAAAGCTCCTTTTTTAAACCCAAACAATTCGCTTTCGAACAGGCTCTCACTAATGGCTCCCAGGTCAACACTGATAAATACCTCCTTGCCCCGCTTTGATGCTTTATGAATGGCACGGGCAATCAATTCTTTCCCGGTGCCGTTTTCGCCAAGGATCAAAACATTTGCATCTGTGGAAGCAACTTTTTTTACAGTCGACATTACCTGCTGCATGGTTTGCGAGTTGCCTATCAGGTCACCCCATGCCAGGTCCTGATCGGCGATCATTACTTTTTGCTTGGATTTTAAATCCTCAAGTTCCTGTTTGGAACTTCTTACCTTGAGGTTTGCCTGGATGGTAGCCAGCAACTTTTTATTATCCCATGGTTTTAGAATAAAGTTTGTGGCGCCTTCCTTGATACCCTGTACAGCCAATTCGATATCACCATAACCTGTGATAAAAATCACCACTGCGGCCGGGTCAATTTCCATAATTTTGTTGAGCCAGTAAAAGCCTTCCTTCCCACTTGTAGCATCCCTCGAAAAGTTCATGTCGAGCAGGATAACATCGTAATTCTCCAGCCGGAGCAGGTTGGGGATGTTTTCAGGATTCTTTTCGGTATGTACGATTTTTATGTGCTGTTTCAAGAACAATTTCGCCGCCAATAGCACATCCTGATCATCATCTACGATTAAAATTTTTGCCTCTGCCTTATCCATTTTTTCCGGTTTTATTTTGCTGCAAATAATGTTTAGTATCTAGTTTTGTCACGTCTGTAATTTGGTTTAATGGGATACAAAATTCAAAATAATGTTGTTTGATATTCTCCCAACTCATGCTCAATCAGCCACTTTTTACGATGAATACCACCAGCATATCCTGTCAGCGCACCCTTCGATCCTAATACCCTGTGGCACGCAATAACTACGGCAATTGGATTTTTACCATTTGCTGATCCTACTGCCTTGCTGGCTGAAGAATTTCCCAGTGTTTTAGCAATATCCTGGTACGATCTTTTTTTTCCATAGGGTATTGTTGATAATATATTCCAAACCGATTTTTGGAAATCAGTACCTTCAGGAGCCAGTGTCAATTGAAAAGATTTAAGGTTCCGCTTAAAATATTCATCCAATTGTTCAACACATTTATCAACCATACGGGCACCTGTTGGCATGCTATTACCATCATGTCCGCCATCAAGAAAACGGATGCTAAATATGGCCTCATTATCTCCCTCAATTTCAAGGACGCCAATGGGTGATTTGTAATATGTAGTTAACTTTTCCATCCAGGATAAAATTCAAAATTAAAAAGAACAAAGCAAGATGTACCCTTTGAAAACTCTGCTAAAGTAAGAAGAATGTTCGTATGTGTACAAAAAATTGAACGGATTTGAACAAAAAAATGTTTCCTTACTCTCCTAACAATTCCTTACCTCTGTAATTCAACATGTTATAATTAATGGCATAGTATTAGCGAATTCGGCTGCCGTAAAATGAAATGCTATGGATAGAATTATTGAGAAAAAAAAATGGACTGTTAAAAAGATTTTGACGATTGTTTTTGCTTCTGCATTTGCTTTTTTTATTCTGTATCTCTTGTTTTTCAGGGATAAACAAAGCAGGTTGTATGTAAACAAGGAGCAAATTTCGGTGGCTGAAGTGAAGTTGGACAGGTTCCAGGAATTTATTCCCACTGACGGGGTGGCTTATCCAAAAGCAACTATTTATATCGATGCGGTGCAGGGTGGTACCGTTGAAAGGGTTTTTGTTTGGGATGGCGCAAATTTAAAAAAAGGAGATACCATTCTGAAGCTTGTAAACGCTGATATGGAGTTAAGATACATGGACCAGGAGACCCGGATGTATGATGCCATTAATAACCTTCAAAATTCGAAGGTTAACCTTGAGCGCAGCAAATTTACCCGCCAGCTGGATATTGTGAATTTAATGTCTCAGATTGACAAGGTTAAGATTGACTTCGAGAGGAAACAACAATTATACAAGGAATCGTATATTTCTGATCAGGAGTTTGAAGATGCCCAGCGCGACTATAATTTAACCATGAAGCAGTTAAGCATTTCGCTTGAATTGCAGCGCCTTGATTCGGTTTCGATGGTTGAGCAAACCCTTCAGATCAACAATTCGATAGACAGGATGCACAACAACCTGTCGTTGCTTAATAAAAATTTACAAAATCTATTTATTAAATCTCCAGCAGATGGTAAGCTTTCATCGTTTAGTGTTGAAATTGGTGAAACAAAATCGGCAGGAGAACATCTTGGCCAGATAGATAAAATGAAAGATGGCTTTAAACTGCGTGCCAACATTGATGAGCGTTACATTTCGACTGCTTACATCGGGCAAACAGCAGAGTTTGATTTTGCCGGAAATACCTATCAGCTTGAAATCATGAAGATTTACACGGATGTAACCAATGGTTCGTTCCAGGTGGATCTGCAATTTACAGGTGATGAACCCAGGGGTTTGAAGCGTGGACAAACAGTACAACTCAGGCTTCACTTCAGTAGTCCCAGGGATGCTGTAATTGTTAAACGTGGTGGGTTTTTCCAGGAAACCGGTGGCAACTGGATTTATGTTGTGGATGCTTCCAACAGTTTTGCTGTAAAACGCAGCATCCGACTCGGCAGACAAAACACAAATTATTATGAAGTAATGGATGGCCTGGATCCTGGTGAGCAAGTCATCATTTCTTCTTACGATGCCTTTGGATCCAAAGACAAATTGGTTTTCAGGTAATGTGGTTTAATCGCACCCGTTGAGCATGAAACTAAAAATTCTCATAGCACTATTAGGATCAACCTTTTTTATTCTCACCGCTGTTCACAGCCAGGAGTTAAAAGACAGTGATTACCTGCAGGGCTATTGGATAGAATCCGGTGAGAGCAGGCTATCGTATGAGAGTATTTTTATTTTTAATTTCAACGAAAAGGGTTCGCTAAGCGGCACAGCCTATTTTTATACAACGGATGATGAAACATTCGAATATTCTATTTCTTCAATAAAAATTAGCGGGGATTCCCTGTTGTTTGTCATCGACGATACATCCATTTATTTTGAAGGATTGTTGAACATTGGTCGTGATGGAATTTGTGGCGAATTGGTGCTGGCTGACAAAACCCGGCTCAGTATTTCACATCAAAAGGTAGACCCGGAGACTTTCAAAAGCCTGGCACCGAAAGGTAGTTTGCATAAAGAGGAGATATTTAAAAAATGTATCAACGCCGACGGTGGATTGGAATTAGGAGGGATTCGGCCTTGTGAGCAAAGACAGGTTTTTTTTAGCTAGGGATTCTAGGGTCAGATAGTATTTATCCTTTTCGATAAGTAATATCGAATATTTTATAATAACACAGGATTGCGCATTAATCGAATTCTATGCTGCAAAGTTACCTTAAGATTGCGCTTCGAAACCTTAACAGGCAAAAGATATATTCGTTGATCAACATCAGTGGACTGGCAATTGGTATGGCCAGTTTTATACTGATTATGCTTTATGTGGGTGATGAATTGAGTTACGATACTTTTCATAAACATACCGGGGATGTTTACCGGGTTGCCTTCGAAGCCCAGATCATGGATGATTTTCTGGATGTGGCTGTATCGGCCGGTCCATTGGCCCCGGCTATCGAGGCATCCTTTCCCGAAGTACTTGATGCTACACGCATGGAAGCCGAAAATGAATCGGTATTGATCTCGTTTGGCCAAAGGAAGTTTTACGAGAACAATTTGTTGTATGCAGACACCGGGTTTTTCAGCATATTTTCCTTCAAACTGATTCGCGGAAATCCTTCACAGGCACTCGCACATAAATATTCAATGGTTTTAACCGAATCTACAGCCAGAAAATATTTTAATGGCCTGGACCCGTTGGGCAGGATTCTTAGATTTAACGACCGCTATAATTTTATGGTTACTGGTGTGGTTGAGGATCCACCTGAGAATTCCCATATTGATTTTAACCTCATCGTTTCATTTATTACACTTGAAGATTTTCCTTTTTCTGAACGCCTGGAGACATGGGGATCTTTGAATTTTCTTACATACATCAGGCTGGTCGAAGATTCTGATCCGAAGATCATTCAGGACAAACTACCCATTTTCATTGCCAACCGCATGGGCGAAAATATCGATACACTTGCTGCCAGAGGGATCATTTTTAATCCTTATCTGCAAGAGCTTACTGATATTCACCTTCACTCACATTTATTGGGTGAACTTAAGCCCAATAGCGACATCAGTTATGTTTACATATTTTCAGCCGTTGCATTTTTCCTACTGATCATTGCCTGTATCAACTTTGTGAATCTTACTACAGCACGTTCAGCGAAAAGAGCAAAAGAGGTTGGGATGCGTAAAACTCTTGGAGCTTACAAAAGCGACCTGATCATTCAATTTTTGGGTGAATCCTTAATGCTGGCATTTATTGCCCTTCTGATAGCATTACTCGTAATTGAGTTTATTTTACCAACCTTTAACGATTTAACCCAAAAGCACCTCAATCTGTTTTCCTCTGCCAATTGGCCTTTGATTATTTTACTCACCATGTTTGCCATTTTTGTAGGTGTCCTTGCCGGGATATATCCTGCTTTCTATCTGTCATCATTTAAACCTATCAGTGTGCTTAAAGGACATCTTCACACTGGAGCTAAACGCTCATTTTTCAGAAATGCGCTGGTGGTTTTTCAGTTTTTCATATCGGTGACATTAATTATTTCCACCTGTGTAATTATCAGGCAATTTAACTACATCAAAAATATAAATCTGGGTTTTGAAAAGGAGCAGGTTGTGATTGTACCCTTGCGCGAAACAAGGAACTACATACCGGCCGATGTGCTCAAAAGCACCTTTATGTCGATACCACAGGTGAAGTCAGTTTCGATTACATCCAATTATCCGGGAACACAGGTAGGTAAATGGGGATGCTCCCCTGAAGGAGTGGATGGGAGTATGCAATGGGTAATAGGGCTGGTGGCAATTGATGAGGACTATGTAAAAACCCTGGGCATGGAAATATTGAAAGGCCGCAATTTTTCGATTTATGATGACAGCGATGACAATATAATTCTTATCAACGAAACCCTGGCAGCGAAGGCGGGGTGGAAAGAACCAATTGGTAAACAAATTTTTATTGGTGACAGTGAAGATGATAACAGGTATAAAATTATTGGTCTTGTTAAAGACGCTCATTTCAGCTCATTGACGGAACCGATAGAACCGCTGATTTTTATTATCGACAATGAAAGGTCAAATAAATTAATGGTTCTAATTGAGGCAGACCAGATGCACACAACACTTGGAAAACTTGATGGTTTATGGGCGAATCTTGAACCCAACAAACCTTTCGATTATTTCTTCCTGGATCAATCCTTCAGTGAGCTATTTGAAAATGAAGAAAGGCTTTCACGGATTTTTACTTACTTCACAATCCTAGCCATCATCATTGCCTGTCTTGGATTATTCGGACTTTCGTCGTTTACTGCTGAGCAAAGAATGAAAGAAATCGGCATCAGGAGGGTATTTGGAGCTTCAATGGGAAACATTGTATATCACCTTTCATCCAATTTCATGGTATTGGTTTTAGTAGCCAATATCCTGGCCTGGCCGGTTGCATACTTCTTTATGGATCAATGGTTAAATAGTTTCGCCTATACAACTACTCTGGAGCTTGCTTTGTTTTTCCTGGCGGGAATTATATCTGTAGTCGTTGCACTACTAACCGTATTGTTTATTGCAATCCGGGCATCCATAACAAATCCTTCAGGTTCGTTACGATACGAATAAATTGCAGAATGTGTAATGGGTTACAATTTCCAACTACCTCTTATCAAACAATCAATTTTATTTCAGATATTTGCCTAAAATTTCAGAGAAGATGAAATACAAAAGAATATTACTCAAACTCAGTGGTGAGGCGCTGATGGGCAGCCAGCTACATGGTATCGATCCCGTGCGATTGAATAATTATGCTAAAGACATAAAACAGGTCTCCGATCTTGGTGTGCAAATAGCCATTGTGATTGGCGGAGGAAATATTTTTCGCGGCTTACAGGGTGCCAGCAAAGGTATGGACCGGGTACAGGGAGATTATATGGGCATGCTTGCCACTGTGATCAACAGCCTTGCATTACAGGGTGCCCTAGAAAGTTTGGGCCTGGAAACAAAATTATTGGGTGGCCTTGCCATCGAACCCATTGTAGAGGAAACCAGCGGCAAGCGAATCATTAATTATTTAAACCAGGGAAAAGTTACCCTTGTCAGTGGAGGAACCGGGAATCCATATTTTACTACTGATTCGGCCTCTGCTCTACGTGCCATCGAGATGAAAGCCGATGTAATACTTAAAGGCACAAGGGTAGATGGAGTTTATAGCGCTGATCCTGAAAAGGATCCTTCAGCTACAAAATACGAAACGTTGAGTTTCGATGAGGCCTATGAAAAAAAGCTGAAAATTATGGATCTTACTGCTTTCACCCTCTGCCGCGAGAACAACCTTCCTATTTATGTTTTTGACATGAACAAGCGGGGAAATCTCGAAAGAGTAGTCAAAAGTGAGAACATTGGTACCCTGGTAAAATAAAGAATATTGGTGCCGGGTAGTTGAATCCGTGAGGGATGCCAACCCTCTATTGGACAAGTGATTTTCTCAATAAACCAGAGTGAAAATTACTACTAGTGAACCAGGGTTGTACTTCCTTAGCGACTTTGAGTCGCTAAGGAAATTAATATCAGTCTTTCTCTTTAAACTCTACCTTCTTGTCTTCAAACTTCTCACACTACTTCACAATCAATTTCCTGCTCACTTTGATACCTTCCGACGATATCGAAAATATATACACACCGGGTTCAAAGCTTGAAACATCAATGTTGATGGGATGGTCTCCGGGAGGAAAGGATTGGTTTGGTAATTCGAATACTTTCTGCCCTGCTAAATTGCAAACCATCAAATCCAGATTCACTGTTTCGAAAACGTTGATGGTAATTTCAAAAGATTTTTGAGCAGGGTTTGGCATGCATTCAGACACTGCAATTGACTCCATTTTTAGCGAGGCATCCGGAACTCCCCAAATTTCGAAATTTGCCACAAAATCAGTGATGTATTTATGCTGAACTGGTTCCCCTGGATCTTCGGGGTTCATTTGCAAGTAGGTAAGAGGAACAGTAAACAAGCGGTCGGTATCTTCAATTTTAAAGGCATAGTGTGATAAATTGTGAAAATAGGACTGCCACATACCTTCAGAAAATTCAGTCACATTGATAGGCTTATCTTCCCCGTTTCCGTTACCTGTCAACCAATGAGTAACTACATCTACACCACGGAACCAAATATCGGGTTGCTGATTGTCTTCAACTCCTGGCAAGTCAGTATCGCCCCATGTAATCATCATATACAGCCCATCCCAACTCGATGCAATTTGAATGCGGTTACCCGATGTAATATCGCCAAATGTACCCCTGAAAGTTTTTAACCTTCCCAACTCATAACCAAACCATTCCTCGGTAGGATAATACTCAACAGTTATATCAAATGGTGCGGCAAACATATACCCAGTTGTTTCTGACATTCCGGTAACAATCGAATAAGGATCTTCACCAGTAATGCCCACAACTACAGCAATGTGTGGTTTCCCGAAGGTATCCACATGTAAATCAAAATCATAGGCTGTGGTAAACTCAATGGTATTTCTATCAGGGATGTAACCATACAATTCTTCCAGTTCTGCATCCGAAAGAAAATCCTTCACTTTATCAATTCCATTTTCACCGGCAAGGGCAACCGAAATAGGGCCTTCCCAGGTTTGGCCTGAATCGGTGGTTTTCCAGAGGATGGGATAAAATGAACGATTAGCCGAGATTGGCACACTTCCATCATCTGAAAGTACGGCAATCCAAGCCACCTGGCCATTCGGCGAAAATGCCACTTTAGAATCTGCTGGTCGAAAATCATACAATATTGGAAAATCCAGGGAGAACAATTCAAATTCAAAATCCTCGATGGCTTCATTCCAAATACCGTGTGAAACAATTATTTTATTAAAATATTCCATCGTACCGGATTCCCAAGACATGGAAAAATCTGATACCCAAATCTCACCCGTTTGCGTTATCACGAATCCAGAGGGGTCATAAAAGAACAAACTGTCAGCCGGGACCTGGGAAATCCAATTATCCGTTGTATCACTCTGGTCGCCAATCTTTGCCCGGCCATGGTAATAATAAGGAACCTCCATTGCCTTCTTACCAAAATAACTTACATATGCTTCTGCGGGATCAAGGTTTTCAGGTGGATTATAAATTCCATGATGAGTATGTCTGGCTGGCATATTCAGGTTTTCAGTAAAACATAGAATCTGGTTGGTCCAGTTCAAGCCGGCATCAGTCGAAATATCATAGCCATATTGTTTAAAGCTTCCCTGGAGTGAACCGCCAAACTGATGAAAATTAGTAACCGTTTTCAAATTATCATCTGCCCATAAATAGGACCCTTTTTGCATAAACCAATATGCGTTGCCAGAAGTACCAAGGTTAACAATGTTTACGAAATCTGCATTCTTTTCAGGTGGGGTAGGTTTTAAGGATATTGAAGAGTGTGAAGGTTGGCCTGGTAAAACGTTTTGCTGAATTTGATGTTCAGGCGTACATACTGTTTTAAATTTTGGTAAAGGGGTGATTCGATGTTGGCTGAAGAGTTTTACACAAACAAATACAGCTACGGAAAGTAGGATTGCTTTTTTCATTTTTTAATTTGTACTTTCAAATATAGCGAAATTTTTTTAGAAATCGATACGGGAATAAGTATATACTTATTCATTTCACTTAATTCTATTTTCTAACTGATCCTTTATAATATCTTGTCATTTATTGACGAAGACCTAGCAGGTTTTAAAAACCTGTTAGGTCTCAAGCCAGCTCTTCTCACAATTTTAAATACCTTCGCTGAAGAATATTTCTTCTACAAATGCTAAATAGCACTCCAATGAAATTACGACTACTTTTTATCATTGCTCTCTTCCCGCTTATTCTGTTTGGTCAGAAAGACCAGGTAATGATCGATCACTATCACAATGAATGGAACAACTTCCAGGATTTTATCGCAGCCAGTATGGATGACAATGCGGATACTACCATCGATGTAATGTTTTATCATCTTGGCCTCGACATTGGTATATACGATCCCTATCTTGTCGGAAATGTAAAATGTGTATTTCAGCCCGTGATTGAAGAACTTAATCAACTCCATCTCGATCTGAACAGATCGATGAGCATTGATAGCATTGCCGGACCAGTAGCAGGATTTGAGCACATTGGCGATATCATTCAAATTAGTTTAAATGATACTTTTGGTACTGAGGATTTGATAGAACTAACGATTTATTACCAGGGTGAACCTAAACTCGCCCTTGGTTACAAAGGAATGCGTTATGAGACCCACGGCAACAACGAGCCTATTATTGCAACCTTATCCACTCCCTACCTCGCACATTACTGGTATCCTTGCAAAGACGGCCCTACTGATAAACCTGATTCTGTATATGTAGATATTACCATTCCGGATATCCAGATCAATGGCATCGAATTGAAAGGCATATCAAATGGATTGCTGGAAGAAACTGTGGTAAACGGCGATAAAAAAACTTTTAAATGGAGGCATCGCTACCCGATTGTAACCTATTATGTAATGGCTGCTGTTTCGAATTACGAGGTGATCAGTGAACTTTATACTGGAATATACGGCGAGCAATACCCGCTGGATTATTATGTGTTTGATGAAACTTATACTCAGTCACAAGCCGGTGTGGCTAATATGCCCCTTGCACTGGATGCCTTTTCGGAGCTTTTCGGCATTTACCCTTTCCATGAGGAAAAATACGGAATGACCGAACTTGGGTATTATGGTGCTATCGAAAACCAAACCAACACCATCACCAATAACATGAGCACTGGTTGGTTTATGATTTCGGTACATGAGTTAGGCCATATGTGGTTTGGCGATATGATCACCTGCGACACCTGGCATCATGGCTGGCTTAATGAAGGTTTTGCCACATATTCGGAAGCTTTGTATGTTGAGTCACAAAATGGCCACCAGGCCTACCTGAACTATATTGATGATGAACAGTATTTTTATGGTGGAACCCTTTACCTCGAAAATGCCCAGGACACAGGTAATATTTTCCAGTCTATCATTTACAGCAAAGGTGCATATGTATTGCATATGTTGCGTGGCGTTATGGGGGATGAGTTGTTTTTTGAAGGCGTTAAAAACTATTCCACCGATCCTGAACTGATGTATGGAAATGCCACTACGGAACAATTACAGGCCATCATGGAAACGACATCAGGTATGGATTTGGAGTTCTATTTCGACCAATGGGTTTATGATGAATATTATCCCAAATACGAGTACAATTATGATTACAATCCTTTTAGTGAAAGTGTGTTCATTTCGATAAAGCAAAAACAAGGCACGTCCAATGGCTGGCGTCCGCTATTTGAAATGCCGGTACAATTCGAACTGGACCTGATTGGTGGAAGTGATACCATTGTTACTGTATGGAATGACCATGAAGTGCAAACCTTTGAAATTTTTGGCCTTCCTGAAGTGGTGGATATTTCAATCGATCCCGACGGATGGCTTCTCGACCAATCGGTTTATAATCCAGGCCTGCCGGTGGGTGTCGATGAATTGCAAAATTCTGTGGCATTTTCGGTTTACCCAAACCCGGCCAATGACCAAATAAATGTGAATGTGCATGGGTACTTAAAATCCTGCCCAATACGCATTTTTAATATTGAAGGATTGAAAGTGTTTTCAGGTGTATTGAATCACCATCAAACTACCATTGATATTTCTGAATTTTCAAGCGGGATATACTTCCTCAGGATTATGGCCAATGGCGGATTGACAGAAAAGAAGTTTATTAAAAACTAGCGTATCTTATCAAAATCAATGGTAATTTCCTGCAAGGTTTTAAAATCATAAAGGGTGAGTTGCCTCAAACGGAAATAATTGATCCAGTAATCCTGTAGGGTCCTGATAAAACTGATCTGTGAATTGTCCTTATTTACCTGTGCCAGGTTGAGGTCGGTGATACTTATTTTATCGATCATATACCTTTGCTTGGAAATCTTGAAACCTTTTTGGGCTACCGTGTCAGCTTTTGCAGCAATTTCGAGCTGGCGTTGCTGCATCTTAAAATTCATCACTTCGAGGTAAACACTCTGTTCAAAGTCGATCTCTTCCTGTTCCACTGCAGTGCGAATGATTTCCCTATCGGATTGCGCGATTTTAATCCTGCCCTTGGCCAGTCCCCAGTCAAGTATCGGAATATGGATTCCTAAGCTCAATTGCTGTTGGCTTTGGGGACTTTGATAAACCTCTCCAAATTGCTCACCGTTTTGTGAGAGTCCATATTGGGCAAACAAAACAGCACTGAATCTATCAGTACGTTTTGCACGGTTCACCTCCCTGTCCGACTCAAGTAATCTTCGTTCAAAACCTAATGTTTTTGAATTGTTCATCGTAGCTTTGACGATTGCTTCATCAACAGGGATGTCAAAAAATTCCAGGTATTCAACAGGTGGTATCAATTCGATGGGTTCTTCATCCTGTAAGCGCAAAAACGATTTGAGTCTGAACATCCTGTCTTCAAAATTGATACTACTTGTTTCTACTTGCGCTTCGGCATAAAGTCGTTCAAGTTCCAGTTGTAACAGGTCATTTTCAGGAATCTTTCCGAGATTAAATCTGCCAATAGCAATTTTGTAAAGGGTGTCGTAGTTGGCGTATTTTTGTTCAGCTATGTTTTTTTGGATTTGCGATACCAACAGGTTGAAATAATAATTGGTTGCAGTAATCGAAAGTTGCTCTACATTTTCCAGATACCTTTGCTTAGCTTCGTTGTATTTTATTGGGTCAATTTTTTTTGACCAGCGAAATCGGTTAAAAGTAAAAATACTTTGTGCGTAACCAATGTTGAGCGGGCTGGATAAATAAGATGTAAGGGCTGTATCCAGGTAGTCGATTCGTTGAAGGCCGGAAGATAAAAACACCCGTCCGCCAGTTAGTCCAATGTTTTTACTAAGTGAAAGTTCAGCTGATGTATTGGCCTGGGCCGTTTCGAAAAAGTAATCGTTGCCACCAAGGGTTTGTTTTGTGATTTGCCGCTGAATATTGGGCAATTCTGCATCCAGGTATAAACTTGGAAGAAGCTCCGCTTTAGAGGTACGAAACTCCCAGAAGCTCTTCAAAAACTCGTTTTTGGCCGATAAGGCGTCTGGTGATTGATCCTGTGCAATTGCAATTACCTGCTCCAGGGTGTATTGTCTTGATAGGGCTTGCCCGAAACCACTATAACCTAAGCATATACATAATAAAAGGGCTATATTTAATTTGTAATAACTCATGCCTGTTTCTTTTTAATCTTCCTCATTATTTGCTAAAAGAAAAAATTCATCCAATTTCATTTCCAGTAACCTCTTGTCAATAAGTTCAGTTTCATATTTTGAAACCATTGCTGGCGACATCGTTCTATTTAAAGCATATTCAACAATTTTAGTATCCTTGCTTTTGCATAATATTATACCTACACTTGGTTTTTCATGCTCTTTTTTCAAATCTCACAAGAGTTTCAAGATAAAACTCCATTTTACCAAGATGCTCAGGCTTAAAGTCGGTGATCTTTAAGTCAAAAACCACAAGACATTGTAAATCTCTGTGAAAAAAAAGTAGATCAACATAAAAGTCTTTATTCCCTACCGACAGCCTATACTCCTCTCCAATAAATGTAAAGTCCTTTCCAAATTCTAAAATAAAATCTTTTAAGTGTAAAACGATTTTCTTTCGTAGGTCTTTTTCAGAATGTACTTTTGGTAGTGATAGAAAATCAAGCACATAATTATCTTTAAATGCAGTTACGGATTTTGGATGAGCTTCTCTCATCACTGCTGAGAGATTATCATCTACCAACAGAACTCTCTCAAAAACCCCACTATCAATCTGACGTTCAAGCTCCCTTGAACTGTATTTTTCATCAATTGCCAGGCGGATATAAAAAGCCCTCTCTTTTTCCGAAGTGGCTTTTGAAAAGATCATCAAATTATTCGTCCAGCTTAATTCTTTCAGCAGTGATGAGAGTTCTTCATTTGAAGCATAAATTTCATAAAACTGTTTCATCCGCCACAAATTTTGTGAGGAGAAACCTTTTATATCAGGAACTTTGCTGTAGATATACTCAGACAGGCTTTTAACAACACCTTTTCCCCACTCTGAGGAATTAACTCTTTCGCTAATGTATTGTCCGATATTCCAGTAGAGTTCTATTAATTGACTATTTACTGCAAGAACAGCCTTTTCTCTAGCAGTCGAAATCATTTGTAATATGTCGTTAAAATGTTTTGCTACTTTCATAATACAAATACATTCGAACTTTTTTTAAATACTATCTCACAATACGTATTGTAATACAATATGCTAATCATGCCTCAACGAAGTAACAGGATCTTGCCTCGAAGCTTTCCTGGCCGGCATCAAACCGAAAACGATACCAACTGTTGCTGAAACCCCAAATGATATAATAATGGATATTGGTGAGACAATGGTTAGGATATCGGCAAACTGCATGATCATGCGTGCCAATACAACACCAAGGACAATACCAATAAACCCTCCTGTTATACTGATAATGGTAGCCTCAGCTAAAAACTGGAAAACTATATCACTGCGCCTGGCTCCAATTGACATCCTTAAACCGATTTCCCTGATGCGCTCCATTACAGAAGCGAGCATTATATTCATGATGCCAATGCCTCCAACTATTAACGATATACTGGCTATGGCTCCTAGGACGATATTGAAAATATCTTTGGTCCTTTGTTCTTGTTTGAGCAGTAACTCCGGAACTTTTACCTCAAAGTCTTTTTTTCCATTGTGCCTCCTGAGCAGCATCCGGTTTATAATTGAAGCTGTTTCGCTCAGGTTATCGCTGTTTTGCATCTGTACAATGATCTTATCCAATTGGTTGCTTTGTAATGCAGCCTGGTTGGCACTGGATGACATGGCAAAGTCATCTATAATAATGAAGGTCGATCCGTTCTGATCGGGCTGAACCTGCGATCGGTCTTTATATCTTAAAAGCAAGGTGTTGATGGGGGTAAAAATCGTATTGCTGAATTCACTTACTCCTAAATCTTTAGTAGCAGCTTCGGATATCAGCCGGCTTTTTAAAACACCCACCACAGTTAGCCAAATACCTCCACATTTGATTTTTTTGTTGATCGGGTTTTCCGTTTTAAAAAACCTTGATTTAACTTCAGGCCCAATAATGCATACCGCAACTCCATTTTTAACCTGGTTATTGTTAAAGAATTTTCCCTCTTCCAATTCCAGGCCAAATACCTCAAAAAAATCAGGCATGACCCCTGAAAAGCTTGCCGACCGCCTAACACCGTCTTTTATAACATAGGCAGTATAGACAACCTCGGGGCTTACTCGGGCAATATCGGGAATAATTGAAGTGATGCTTTCAACATCCATCATATTCAGGCCTGGTGAAAATTTTGTTGGGCCTTGTTGGGAATCGCCACCTTCCCCTTCTTCTCCTTCTTGCCCTTGCCCGGTTTGATGGCTTAGCTCTGCTACCGGGGTGATTACAATGTTGTTCACCCCAACCATTTTCATTTGTTCCAGTATTTCTTGCTGTGCACCATTTCCTATGGCCATCATAGCAATTACTGCGGCCACTCCAAATATTATCCCCAGGGCAGTGAGGATAGAACGGAATTTATTGATAAATACCGCTTCATATGCAGTATTCAAATTGTAACCGTGTCTTTTGAGCGATTCCTGGCTAATCATCAATCCTGCGGATTTTCAGGTCATCACTGTTTTCAGGAATGGTCAGATATACATTGTCATCCAGGTTCAGGCCGTTAAGTACTATAATTTCATTCTCGTTGCTTTCACCGGTTTTAACTTCCTGCTTAATTATTGATCGTCCCCTGTCGGTATAAACATAAGATAGTGAGTCGGAATTGAAAAGTGCTTCCAGCGGGACAAACATACTGGAATCAATAACAGCGGTGACAATTGAGTTTTTAGTAGTCATGGCAGGCCGCAGTATGGTGTCCGTATCACTAACATCGATAATTATTTCAAAGACCTTTGCGTTCGATCCCTGCTTCTGCTCTCCAATATTTGCTACTTCAACAACCTCACCATTATAACTTTTGTCGGGAAAAGCATCCACACCAATTTCCACAACCTGGCCTTTATATATTTTACTGATGTCGATTTCGTTAACAAAGGTTTTCACTATCATCTGGCTCAGATCGGGCAGGGTTGCAACAACCGGGTCCCATGTTGAAATGGTAGAGCCAGCTTTCTTTTTATTTCCACCCCAACTACGGGCATAAATTACCATCCCGTTTTTTGGCGCATACACAGTAAACTGTGAGAGAATATTCAGCATACGTTCTTTTTGACGACGTTTCTGTTCGAGTGTGGCATAAACTTCCCAAACCTCTGCAGCAGCTTTTTCAACCTCCAGGTCATAATTTTCCAGGGTTTGATTGTAGGTACGTTCTGCCTTTTCAAGATTAATGGATGCCTGGCGCTGCATAGCAGGGGGTTCGAATTTTGATTGATCAACTTCAATCTGACGTTCTTCCAGCGCAAAATTCAGGTTGAGCAGGTCATCGCGTTTCCTGCGCAGGTTCAAGGTTGTATCTAGCTTAGTCCTGGTGTATTGCGATTCAAGCTTTTCAAGCTCAGTTTCGAGGTCCTTTAATTTACTTTCAACTTCGGTACGGTCCAGGTCGGCAACAAAATCGCCTGAATCTACAATGGTACCTTCGGGAACAAGATCGTTAATTTTAATATCGTTAAAAATTCTGAGTGATCTCAGGTTCTGTGGTCCACGAATTCTTTCTGAATTTTCTGCTTCAAGTTCTCCGGTAGTGGTAACTGCAATTTTAAATTCGCCACTTTTCACGGGTACTTTTATCATATTTAATGTAGGCCCTGATTTTCCGGTAAACTGCCAAATAATAATCAAAATGATTAACAGTGCGCTAAGTGGAATAATAACTTTCTTTTTCATGATAGTGGTTTAAGGGACATCATTCATACAAAGATAAGAACAATATGTTTAACAGGATTACTCCTTCAGGAATTCATCAATAATCATTTCGATGCTTATGCCCTCTGCTTCTGCCTTATAATTTTTAACAATACGGTGACGCAGAATGGAAGTAGCCACATGTTTAACATCTTCAATATCGGGAGAATATTTCCCATTGATAGCAGCATGGCATTTTGCACCAACCACCAGGTATTGTGAAGCTCGCGGTCCGGCACCCCAGGTCAGGTATTCGTTGGCCCATGGATGTGAATCCTTACGATTGGCCCTGGTTTTGGTAGCAAGCTTTACGGCATATTCGTAAACATTGTCAGGCACAGGTATCTTACGGATCAGATTTTGGAAATACATGATCTCGTCGGCATGAAGTACAACATCCGGTTTACCTTCGTAGGTGGTTGTAGTGGTTTTTACAACATTAATCTCCTCTTCGAATGAGGGGTAATCCAACCAGATGTTGAACATAAAGCGGTCTAGCTGTGCTTCGGGCAGAGGATAGGTTCCTTCTTGCTCAATAGGATTTTGGGTAGCCAGCACAAAAAATGGTTCTGATAAATGATAGGATTTACCAGCGACGGTAATTGCTTTTTCCTGCATGGCCTCCAGTAAAGCCGATTGTGTTTTAGGCGGGGTTCGGTTGATTTCATCGGCAAGGATAATATTTGCAAAAATGGGCCCCTTTATAAACTTAAAGTCACGGCTTTGATCCAGGATCTCAGTTCCAATAATATCGGAAGGCATCAGGTCGGGAGTAAACTGGATGCGGCTGTAACTCAACCCCAGAACCCTGGAAATGGTATTAACCAACAAAGTTTTAGCCAGGCCGGGAACGCCTATCAATAATACATGTCCTTTACTGAATATCGAAATAAGTACATTTTTAACTACTTCGTCCTGCCCTACAATGACTTTTGAAATTTCCTTTCTGAGGAGTTTAATCTTCTCGCCAAAAGCATCAATGGCTTCAACATCTGATTTGTATTCCATGGAGTATATATTGGATTTTATTATTTATTCGAGATTATCACTAATCAATAATGATTTAATTCCAGATTTGTTCATATTCGCAATCGGAATAATTATCACTGATTTTTATATAGGTTTTTTTGGCATTGTATTCTATCCATTTTTTAATCACCTCCTGCCTTTTATTTTGCAGGGCCCAGTTCTGTATGGCGTCATAATCTTCTTCAAGGTTTGCCCGGTGAGGTTCTGTTCTTTTTTTCAGAGTAAGCAGCCTGTAGGCTTCTTCACCTTTTTCGTCTTCCATCAAAACAGGAGCTGATATTTCACCTACTTTTATTTTATCGATTACAAAAAATACTTTGGGATCCAATTCATCCACAGGCCAGTCCACACTTCCGGTATAATCATTAATGAGCAGGCCTTCACTGTTTTTGTTTGGATCGGTAGAAAACTCAACCACGGCCTCATCAAAAGTTATTGAATCGTTGCGTATAAGCGTTGCAATACTGTCCAGAAAAACTCTGGCTTCTGCCAACTCAACCGGTGAAACTTTAGGTCTGATGAGAATATGTCGAACCCTCACAAACTCTCCTCTGCGTTCGATGCCCTGAATGATGTGAAATCCGGCTTCTGTTTCAACAATTTCAGATAAGTCGCCAGGCTGCATTTTAAATGCGATGGCTTCAAATTCAGGATAAAGTTCTCCACGGCCATGAAGGCCAATGTCGCCACCCTGCTTGGCCGATCCGGGGTCTTCTGAATAAAGTACGGCAAGCGCTTCAAAGCTTTCTCCTTTTTCAATCCTTTCTCTAAGTTTGCGGAGCCGTTCCTGCACTTCGAATCTTTCCTGGAAGCTGATGGGTGGTTTCTTCACAATTTGCGCTACCTGAACTATCGAACCCATCAAGGGAATGCTATCCTTGGGCAGGGATTTGAAAAATTTCTTTACTTCTGAAGGTGTGACCTGGGTGGTTTCAGTAATCGTTCGCTGTACTTCCTGAATTTTTAGCTGCTCGGTAATGACCTGTGAAAGTTCAGCTTTAAATTCAACAACAGATTTATCATAAAACTTTTCAAGTTTTTCCTGTGAGCCAAACTGACCGATAAAATAACGCATCCGTCGGTCGAGTTCACTATTTACCTGCTCAGGAGTCACCTGCACACTATCGATATCTGCCTGGTGCAGCATCAGTTTTTCAAAGAGCATGTTTTCAAGAATCCTACATTTCATTGTAGGCTCACTGCCATCAATGCTACCCTGCATACGTAATTGCATGTATTGGTTTTCTATATCCGATTGAAGGATGAAATTCTTTCCAATCACTGCGACTACTTCGTCCAAAAGAGTACCACCGTTTGATTGCGCAACACTTTCCTTATGTAGTGCCGCAGTAAATAAAATAAGAAGCAGAAACAATATCTTTTTCATTGGTTTACATTTTGCAAAAAATAAAAACAACCGGATACAGTATGTTATTATAATAGTCCTGAAATAATTTATCAATAATATTCGAAATTATTGCTCTCCATAGCATTATCGAATATTTCCTGTTTCATGGCGCTGATAAGCATTTTCTTACGCATATTGAGAATGATCGACTGAATATTGCCCCGCTCAAGTGCCAGGGGTGAGATACTTTCACTCAGCCTGTACTCAAGAAAATTCACATAGTAATAATCACTCTCTACCTGAAACTCGACAAATTTATTATTATTTAAATAAGTTTCGGGCTTGTCTACCTCCAGGGGCACACGCATTACAAACTCGTTAAAAATGATCCAATCCTCATCCACAATCTCATAATCCTCAGCGTAACGCAAACAATAAAACTCCAGAGAATCTCTATCCTCTTCCAACTCTGATTCTACCAGGCTTTTAATCCTTTCCCTTTTAGGCGAATCGTTATTAACCTGAGCAAAAACCACCCTGACAATATTATTGTTCAACTTGAAATTTTGCTGGTTGGCCTGGTAATAATTTTCTGTCTCATCTTCAGTAACCAGGGTGTCCAATGTTTGTCGGATCAATTCTGATTCGTATTTATAAATGACCAGAGAATTCCGGTAGTCTTCCAGTTGTCGGGAAAAGTCTTTCTGTTCGCCTGTCAGGTTTTTTTCGGCCTGGTAAAACAGCAATTGGTTTTTAACCCAATTATCGATGTAATTCCTGCATATGGAAAGGCTATCGGCAGTACTTGCATTGGAAGGCACAAGTCCATCAAGATCTGAAGTATATAAATAAGTATCGTAAACCCTTGCAAGTGCTGTATCGGAGTTGTTAAACCCGGTGTTTTTGCAAGAGCCGATGAGAATTAACAAAAATGAAAATAAGAAAATGAATCTATTCAAATCAAGGCCCGTCTATTTTATTTCAGAAAGAACGTCCTCGTTTACTGTTACAGTATACTTTTCACGCAGTTGTTCGATCCATTCTTTCTCAAGATAATTTTGATAATCGGCAGTGATCAATCCACGGGCTTCATTCAGGTTTTTAGGTTCAGGAGCCACAATTCCATAAACTATGGCGAAACCTGATTGCCCATCCATATTCTTTTCAATCTTCGAAACGCCTTGTTTCCATTTGATTTTGCCAATAATATCGTTGTCAGATTTTTCAAACTTTTTATCCACCACATTTAAGGTTACCAAAGAATCGTTTGCAAATGCTTCTTTGATTTCTTCACTTTTCGAATCTTCTTTCGCCATTGAATGAGCTTTTTCAATGGTTTCAACCGAAGGTGAAGTGATGAGTGTTGCATCCAAACGCTGTCCCCACATATAATCATTTTTGTGATTCTCGTAAAAAGCTTTCAAACCTGTAGTATCTTTAATAGCTGCACTCCATACTTTTTCGTCGGTAAGTTCAAACAACAATATGCCATCACGGTATTCTTTAACCAGGGCCCTGAATTCCGGATAAATATCTTCAAGACGCTCATCCAAAAATGCTATCACCTGCTCATCAACATATTTTTTATATGTTTTTCCGGTAAATTGTTCAATGGTTTCCTTACTGCTTATGGATTGATGTGTTGAGATGTATTCGGCAAAATCATACTGGTAATATTTTTCATCTCCCAGTTCGAAAATCAAATCATCCATTCCTTCAGCTTTTTCAGTATCCCATTTTCTATCATAGATAGTGCTGTCGATAACATAAGTCAGTGCTCCAACCGCGCTTATATTCTCAGTGAAGTTGTAATCTTCCTTAACCCTACGTATGATCGACTCCTGGCTCTTTTTAGAGCGGGTATCCTTGGCAAGGCTTTGTTTGAGCTCGTCTTTTTCTTCTTCGAATGACTTAATTGGTTTGGTGTCGACCAGTTTGATGATGTGCCAGCCATAGGAAGTCAATATCGGCTGTGAGATTTGCCCGGTGTCGCTAATGGTAGCAATTCCATCGATAAATTCAGGCACCATGCGGTTCGAACCAAACCAGGGCAATGTTCCCCCATTCATCGCAGAGCTTTTATCGTCAGAAAAATCACTCACAAGTTCATTCCAATTTGCTCCCTGCATCATAGCCTGGTAAAGTGAATCAGCTTTTTGTTCCAGTTTTAAGGAATCTTCAGCATTTGCTTCCTTGGTCATCTGTAAAAAGAGGTGGGCAACCTGGACTTTGCCTAAAGCAGCCTGCTTGTTTTGTACTTTAATCAGGTGATATCCAAAATCAGTTTTAACGGGCATGGATACTTCACCAATTTCAAGGTTATACGAAGCTTCTTCAAAGGGAAAAACCATATCGAAAACCGAAAAGTACCCGATGTCACCACGGTTTCCCTTGCGGGGTGGCTGAAATCCGCGGGCCGGCATATCACGTGCCGAAGGGTCTTCAGACGCTTCTTCAGCAACAGCATTAAAATCCTCACCATTCATGATCCGGTCGCGCAGTTCCATGGCTTTATCGTATGCTGCCTGTGTTTCGTCGGGTTTAGCAAATTTGTCGACCCTGATCAGGATATGGCTTACTCTCACATCAATTTTTTTACGCGCGTATGCCTCTTGGAGCAATTCGGCATTTACTTCCTCATCAATAAAGTAAGGTTTAGCTAACTGGTCGCGGTACCCTTTCAATTCGTTGATAAAAGATGGAACAGTATCGAGGCCTAAATCTATAGCCTCAGTAACTTTGAGCTTGAAATTAATGAAAAGCTCTAAATATTCTTCCAGCGATTTCTTATCAAGGACTTCCCCTTCCACATTATTTTTCTGGTACACAGCAAGAAATTCGGATTTCGTGATATTTTCATCAGCAATACTGAGTAAAACCGGGTCATTTTCAATTTGACCAATTGCAGCAGAAAAATTGCTGTTAAAAAGGAATATTAAAGCCATGCACATCATTTTCACAGAAACAAACATGCCTTTCAATTTGTAGTAAGTCTTTCCCATCTTATTTAACATTTAATATTTTTGGTATCTGATTGTTTTTATTGAGTTGAAAAATCGTAATGTGTTTACGAAAAAAAGTCGTTTTTATTTTGTTTGTAGTTGATATTGACCTATTAATATTTACTGTAATTAGGTGCCTCACGGGTAATTGTGATGTCATGCGGATGACTTTCGACGACTCCGGCAGCAGTAATTTTAATAAATTTCGCTTCCTGCATGGCATTTATGTTTTCTGATCCGGTATATCCCATACCTGCCCGCAGGCCGCCCACCATTTGGTGAATGACTTCTGATAATGTGCCTTTGTAGGGAACACGGCCAACAATACCTTCAGGTACCAACTTTTTGATATCCTCCTCCATGTCCTGGAAATAGCGGTCTTTTGACCCATGTTGCATGGCTTCTATGGAGCCCATTCCCCGATAGGTTTTGTATTTGCGGCCTTCATAAATAATGGTATCACCGGGTGATTCTTCAACGCCTGCAAATAAGGAGCCTGCCATGATGGAATGTGCACCTGCAGCAATGGCTTTGGCAATATCACCTGTATAGCGTATGCCTCCATCGGCGATCACTGGAATTCCAGTTCCTTTCAGGGCATTTGCAACATCATATACTGCTGTTAATTGTGGTATGCCAATTCCGGCAATGATGCGAGTAGTGCAAATCGAACCAGGGCCGATTCCAACTTTCACTGCATCGGCACCAGCTTTTACCAGGGCTTTAGCAGCTTCAGCTGTTCCAATATTTCCAACTACCAACTGCAGCTCCGGAAACTTTTTCTTGATGTTTTTAACTGTTTCAATCACACCCTTCGAATGTCCGTGTGCCGTATCAATTACTATGGCATCCACCTGGTTTTGTACAAGGGCTTCAGTACGTTCCATCACATCTCCTGAAACGCCTACTGCGGCTGCAACGCGCAACCTTCCGCGCTTGTCTTTGCAGGCATTTGGCCGTTCCTTGATCTTGATGATATCTTTATATGTGATCAAGCCTACCAGTTTGTAATCTTTGTCTACTACCGGAAGTTTTTCAATCTTGAATTCTTGTAATGTATCGGCAGCCTTCTCAAAGTCTGTGAATTCAGTGGTAGTGATCAGGTTTTTATGGGTCATTACCTCGGCAACTGGTCTTCCATGGTTTCGTTCGAAACGCAGGTCGCGGTTGGTAACGATCCCAACCAACTTATTGGTTTTGTCCACAACGGGGATTCCCCCAATACCGTACTCCTTCATAATGTTCAGAGCATCATAAACCCTTGCATTTTTGTCGAGTGTATAGGGATCGAGGATCATGCCATTTTCGGCACGTTTTACCTTCTTCACCTCGATGGCCTGCTTTTCGATCGACATATTTTTGTGCATAACTCCAATGCCACCTTCCTGTGCAATAGCAATGGCCAGTTTATGCTCTGTGACAGTATCCATAGCCGCCGACACTATCGGAATATTCATCTTAATTCCTGCAGTAAACATGGTGTTAAGGTCAACGTCGCGTGGCATAACTTCGCTGTATGCCGGTTGAAGCAGTACATCGTCGTAGGTTAAACCTTCACCGATGAATTTTTCCTGATATTGAGACATTTAAAGTGGTTTTTAAAAATTGGTGCAAATGTATAAAAAATGGGGCTACCAAAAGATGGAATAGTTTAAAAATGGAATGAAACAATAATGGAGTATGCGAGTAATGAAAAAATGGGGTTGTGGAACGCAAGTGTGCTCGAATGAACTGAGTTACAACTAAGGAAACTCCAAAAGAATTTGTCTGTAATTTTTCAATAGGTTTGGTATTGATTCGAAGATTTCGGTTCGTTGCTTCTACCTAACCGCAGTAACGGTCCCTCTCTCCTCGATGGTTTGCCCTTCGGGTGTGCGGTATACAATGAGGTAAACATAGGCGTCTGTAGGCACAAATTCACCATTGAATCTGCCATCCCAACCACCGTTGGGATCGGTTGTTTTGTATAGCATTTGACCCCATTTATTGAAAATGGAAAGTTGGTAACCTTCCAGATCGATAAACGCAACAATTGGTTTAAAAATATCATCGGGCGGCAACCCGGGAGTAAATGCATTGGGGATGATTACTTTGGTATCCTGCTCGATAATAATTTCGTTGGAGAGGCTCTGGTCTTTAATGTCTTCATAGCCATTAAATCCATCATTTTCGATGGCTTCAACATAGTAACTAAAACTCCCTTCGAGATTACTCAGATTTGATACATCGTCAGTATATGAGGTGGTACTGCCGGGCAAAGTGGTGAGAGGCCCAACCGGGTTGGGAACATCATCCACCTTCCGGTAAATTATGTATTCTTCAACCTCAGTTCTGTCCCAGCCCTCGTAAGCACTCCATTCCAGTTGGTTGGTGGTTCCGCTTAAACTGGGATATCCGCTCAGGTGAATTGTCTTAGCTATATTGGCTGATGCTAATGTATCAACACCGCAGCTATCGCAGGCCCGGATCTGATAAAAATAACTCTGGCTATTAAAGTCTGCTTCCTCATCAATGTAAATTTTTGCCGGGTTGTAATTTGAAAGGTCTGAAATTTCGCTGATGGTATCGTAATTAAAACCATCAATTGATCTGAGGATTTTAAACTTAGAAATGGGGGCAGTTTCATCCGCTACCCATTCAACCTTTATGTGGTCGTTGTTATCAACTGTGGCATATCGAATAAAAATATGTTCAGGCTGCTTTGGAGTATACGATTTGAGTGTTTTTTCGCAAGAAGAAGAGGTACGTGACATTCCCGGATTAAAAGCCCTGACTTTAAATGAATACAAGGTGTTTTGCACCAGG
>Ga0070729_10001028_pt1 | contig 47421 bp, 50 predicted proteins | sample tdDd472_FD_66725 | JGI IMG/M metagenome (GOLD analysis project Ga0070729, IMG submission 66725) | Marine sediment microbial communities from the Atlantic coast under amendment with organic carbon and nitrate - tdDd47.2 | ecosystem: Environmental > Aquatic > Marine > Coastal > Sediment | place... | reverse complement strand
TCAGATATTCGTAGTCGCGCTTGATTTCCGGCTTGGTGCGGTTGGCACCGGCCGTGCGCAGGATCACGCCCATGCCCTGCGGCACCTGCAAATCCTTGACCACGTCCTTGAGCCGCTTGCGGTCGGTCGCATTGGTGATCTTGCGCGAAATGCCGCCGCCGCGCGCCGTGTTTGGCATCAGCACGGAATAGCGGCCGGCGAGCGAGAGATAGGTGGTCAGCGCCGCGCCCTTGTTGCCGCGCTCTTCCTTGACGACCTGCACCAGAATGATCTGGCGGCGCTTGATGACTTCCTGGATCTTGTACTGCTTGCGCAGCGCGCGCTGGCGCGGCCTTGCCTCGTCCATCGCGTCTTCGGAGCCGACCGTATCGATTTCGTCATCGTCGCTGTCGTCGGACTCGTCGTCCTGGTCGTCGTCATTGTCATTGCGGCGTCCGCGCGTGTTTCGGCGGCCCCGACGGCTGCGGCGTCCGCGTGAGCGGCGATTGTCGTCGTCATCGTCGTCGCTGTCGTCGGATGCCGTTTCGGCGTCATCGTCATCCTCGTCCGTTTCCGGATCCTCGGAAATCACGTTGCCGTCGTCGGTTGTGCGCGCCGCCATCGTATCCGGCGCGCTGCCGGCGTCATTCACGGCGTCATCGGCGGATGCATCGTCGTCCGGCTGGTCGGCTTCGGCGGCCTGGGCTTCTTCCCATGCCGCCAGGATGGCGTTCATGGCGACGGGTTCGGCATCCGGTACCGCGGCGACCCGCGGCTTGTCGCGCCGGTTGGTACGGTTGCGGCGTCCGCCGCGCTTGCGCCGCGACGATGACGACGAAGAAGAGCGGCTGTCGCCGCCATTGTCGTTGTCCTCGTCGTCTTCCTGTTCGGCAAGGCGCGCTTCTTCCGCTAGCAAAGCCTGACGGTCAGCCAGCGGGATCTGGTAATAATCGGGATGGATTTCGCTGAAGGCGAGGAAGCCGTGGCGATTGCCGCCATAGTCGACGAAGGCTGCCTGCAGGGAAGGTTCGACGCGGGTTACCTTTGCAAGGTAGATATTTCCGCGGATCTGCTTCTTGTGTTCTGATTCGAAATCGAAGTCTTCGAGGCGATTACCCTTGACTACAACTACCCGGGTCTCCTCCCGATGGGAGGCATCTATCAGCATTTTGTTTGACATTGATTCTTGTTCCGGCAGCCGCGCATTCACCCGGAGGTTGCAACCGGTGGCGCGCCGCACGGCGTCTTGCCGGCGGTGTTGAGCTGCTCATTGTATGTTCTGCCGGCGCCAGTGACATCGCGGCGAGAAAGGGGCTCTCTCGTCTTTGCCGCGGTTCTCTGTCTGCTCTGGTCGAAATAAACGCCATGAATTAAAGGGGCCAACAAAACGACTGCATTAGGGCTCCATGGATGGAGCCGGTTCATTTGCTCTACTCAAGAGCCGGGCTCGCGATAACCGGAACCCGTTGGATGATGCCGCCAGTTTACAACCGGACTGGCAGGCGAAACCTTCTAACTGTCAGGGTGCGGATTGACGCTCCACTGCATTTCCAATTTAGAATTTTGCTAAACGCGCTGCAAGCGTTTTAATTTTGCGTGACATGATCTTGGGGCCTGACAATGCTTGTCTTCCGCCGTGCGGGTAAAGAACCGGTTAACCATGTTGGCTTATCCACACCGGCAGCTTGATCGATAGGCGGCAGCTGCGTTTCGGTATCGGGGAGGCGATGGTTCGGCAAAACGGACATGAATTTTCATCCAGGGCGGCTCAGCGTTTTGCGACCGCCGTGCTGGCGTTCGTCCTGTTTCTGCTCGCTCCGCTCGCCGCTTCCGCCGAACGCATGCCTATCGCACTCGACATGCGCATTGCCGGCGACGACGCCGTCACGCGCATCGTCATCGAGTTCGACCGGCCAGTCGAGGTCTCGCACCGTTTGCTCGACCGGCCCTGGCGGCTGGTCCTCGATTTCAACAAGATCGGCTACGGTTTCGACGCCGAGGCGATCAACACGTCGGGCCTCGTCTCGGGGCTCCGCTACGGCGACATGGGCGGCAATCACTCGCGGCTGATCTTCCGCACCAGGCATCCATTCAAGATCGCCAGCATCGAGACGCGGGAGGACCGGGAAACCAGCCGTCACAATGTCGTGATCGACCTCAAGGCTGCCGGGGCGGATGAATTCGCCGATGCGCTGGATCGCTCGCTCACCACCGGCGCGGTGGTCAACAGCGTCGAAAAGCGCGACAGGCTTGGCGCGATGCGCCAGAACGACAGGCCCTTCACCATTATCATCGATCCCGGCCATGGCGGTATCGACAACGGTGCCAAGGGCGTCCGCGGCACGCTGGAGAAGGATGTCGTTCTGGAATTCGCCCGCACGCTGCGCGACAGGCTGTCGCGCTACGGCGGTGCGCAGGTCTTTCTGACCCGCGACAGCGACGTTTTCGTATCGCTGTCCGACCGAACGGTCTTCGCACGGGAGCATCAGGCCGATCTTTTCATCTCCATTCACGCGGATTCTCTGCGCCAGCACGGCGTGCGCGGCGCGACCGTCTATACGATTTCCGAAAAGGCCTCCGACGAGGTCGCCGCGGCGGTCGCGGCCAATGAGAACCTGGCCGATTCCGTCGCCGGCGTCGAAAATACCGAGGAATTCGAGGGCATCTCCGACATTCTCGTCGATCTGGCGCGGCGCGAGACGCTCGGCTTTTCGGTCCAGTTCGCCCGGCTTGCGATATCGGATATGAAGGGCTTCGCCCGGCTGATCAAGAATCCGCACCGTTATGCGGGATTCCGCGTTCTCAAGGCACCGGATGTGCCGTCGGTGCTGATCGAGCTCGGCTATCTGTCCAACAAGGACGACGAACATCTGCTCAACCAGAAGGAATGGCAGAACGGTCTTGCCGACCGTCTTGCCAACGCGATCGAAAAATTCGCGGCGCTGTCGTCGCGCGACATCGAAGCGGGCGTAGCGGCCGGCAAATAGGCGCGGCCGATTGTGTGTTGCCGAAAAGACACGCATTTTTCCAGGCGTGCCATGGTCCCGTCCAATTTCGGTAGAATGGCTGGTTTCATGCTTGGCGCGACTCTAGTAGCTTTGGCGCCTGTCCGGATTCCCGGCCTTCGATGGATCACCGGGTGCGACTGAAAGAGAACAGATGCTTCGACTTCTTGGTTATTTCTTCGGAATCGGAACGGTTCTGGCCCTGCTGGTGGCCGCCGGCGTCATCATCTATATCGGCGATCTGACCAAGGAATTGCCCGATTACGAGGTGCTCGCCAGCTACGAACCGCCGGTGATGACCCGCATCCATTCCTCCGATGGCCAGCTCATGGGCGAATTCGCGCGCGAACGGCGCCTCTATATTCCCATCCAGGCGGTTCCGGACCGTGTGAAGGCGGCCTTCATCTCGGCCGAGGACAAGAATTTCTACCAGCATCACGGCGTCGACTTCTTCGCGCTGACGCGTGCTGTCGTCCAGAACGTGGAAAATGTCGCTTCAGGCAGTGACAAGCGCCTTGTCGGCGCATCGACGATCACACAGCAGGTCGCCAAGAACTTCCTTTTGACCAATGAGCGTTCGATCGACCGCAAGATCAAGGAAGCCGTGCTGTCCTTCCGCATCGAGCAGGCCTACTCCAAGGACCGTATTCTCGAGCTCTATCTGAACGAGATTTTCTTTGGCAAAGGCGCTTACGGCCTCGCCAGCGCGGCGCTGACCTATTTCGGCAAGTCGGTCAACGAGCTGAACCTGCAGGAAGCCGCCTATCTCGCGGCGCTGCCCAAGGCGCCGTCGAACTACGATCCGTTCAACGACACGGAAGCGGCTACCGAGCGGCGCGACTGGATCATCGACCGGATGACCGAGAACGGCTATGTCACCGAGGAAGAGGCGACTGCGGCGAAGCAGCAGGGGCTCGGGGTCAACTACCGCCGCTCCGGCGACACGGTTTTTGCGTCCGAATATTTCACCGAGGAAGTGCGAAAGCAGATCGTCGAGCGCTACGGCAATGACGCGCTCTATGAGGGCGGTCTGTCGGTTCGCTCGACCCTCGATCCGAAGCTACAGGTCATGGCGCGTAAGGCGCTGCAGCACGGGCTGATCAAGTATGACCGTGAGAATGACGGCTATCGGGGCCCGGTCACGACAATCGACGTGTCGGGAGACTGGGGCGTACCGCTTGCGGGCGTTGACCGGCTGAGCGACGTTCCGGAATGGAATCTCGGCGTGGTTCTCTCCGTCGGCGATGACGGGGCGAAGGTCGGGCTGCGTCCTGATCGCGAGATTTCGGGCGACGTCGCGCCGGAACGCGACACGATCCAGCTGTCCGCGGCAGGCCTCGACTGGATCAAGACCACCAATATCGACGGCAACAGGAAGAAGGTCAAAGGCATCGGCGACGTGCTCAATGTCGGCGACGTCGTCTATGTCGAGAAGTCGGACGATGGTTGGGAACTCCAGCAGATCCCGGCGATTTCCGGCGCTTTGGTGTCGATGGATCCGAACACCGGTCGCGTGCTCGCCATGGTCGGAGGCTTTTCCTACGACCAGTCGCAGTTCAACCGCGCCACGCAGGCCTATCGCCAACCCGGCTCGTCCTTCAAACCCTTCGTCTACGCGGCGGCGCTCGACAATGGCTACACGCCGGCATCCGTGGTGCTCGATGCGCCGATCCAGCTCGTCTCGGGCGGCGAGGTATGGCAGCCAAAGAACTATGGCGGCGGATTCGCCGGCCCGTCGACCCTGCGTCTCGGCATCGAGCGGTCGCGTAACCTGATGACGGTCCGCCTCGCCAAAGACATGGGCATGCAGCTGGTCGCCGAATATGCCGAACGTTTCGGTGTCTATGACGACATGCCGCCGCTACTCTCCATGGCGCTCGGCTCCGGCGAGACGACGGTGCTGCGCATGGTGTCGGCCTATTCGGTGATGGCCAATGGCGGCCGCTCCATCGAGCCGTCCCTGATCGACCGTATCCAGGACCGTTACGGCCGTACGATCTACAAGCACGACCAGCGAGGATGCGAAGGCTGCAACGCCGAGCGCTGGGCGGGGCAGGAGGAGCCGACCCTGATCGACAATCGCGATCAGGTTCTCGATCCGATGACCGCCTACCAGATCACCTCCATGATGGAAGGCGTCGTTCAGCGCGGAACCGCGACGATCATGCGCGATCTCGGACGCCCGCTCGCCGGCAAGACCGGAACGACCAACGAGGAAAAGGACGCCTGGTTTATCGGCTTCACCCCGAACCTCGTCACCGGCGTCTATATGGGCTTCGACACGCCCAAGCCGATGGGGCATGGCGCGACAGGCGGCGGTCTTGCCGCGCCCGTCGTCAAGGAATACCTTGCCCAGGCCTTGAAGGATGCGCCGATTGCCGACTTCCGTCTTCCGGAAGGCATGAATGTCGTCGAGATCGACCGCAAGACCGGCATGCGCTCGCAGGGTGGTCCCGACACGATCCTCGAGGCCTTCAAGCCCGGCACGGGCCCGGCCGATTCCTATCAGGTCATCGGAATCGAGACGGTCGCCGTCCAGATCGAGGAACAGCGCAAGATTTCGCCGCGCGCGCAGGAAGCCATCCAGACGGGGCAGGGCGGTCTCTTCTGATATCGCCTCAGGCTCTTTACACATCGGCGCCGGGTGCCTAAAACCCGGCGCCTGAAGACATTTTCACGAATCCGAGGGACAGAAAATGCGCGCCGAAACCGCGACGCTCGTCGACGACATCAAGCAGGCCATAAGCCTGCTGAGGAGGCATCTTTGACTGGGACGAGTCCGTCAAACGCCTGGAATATCTGAATTCTCGCGCCGAGGATCCCGACCTCTGGAACAATGCGGAGGAAGCGCAGAAGCTCATGCAGGAGCGTCAGCGCCTCGAGGACATGATCGGCGCCATCAAGGGCTTCGACCAGACGCTGGAAGATAGTGTCGAACTCATCGCCATGGGCGAGGAGGAAGACGACCAGGAGACGATCGCCGACGCCGAACAGGCGATCCGCGACATCCAGGAAGCGATCGACAAGCGCTCAGTCGAGGCACTGCTGTCCGGCGAAGCCGATTCCAACGATACCTTCATGGAAATCCATTCCGGCGCCGGCGGCACCGAAAGCCAGGACTGGGCGTCGATGCTGCTGCGCATGTACACGCGCTGGGCGGAGCGCCGCGGCTTCAAGGTCGAGGTGATGGAAGTCCAGGCCGGCGAAGAAGCGGGCATCAAGTCCGCGACGATCCAGGTCAAGGGCCACAACGCCTATGGATGGATGAAGACGGAATCGGGCGTGCACCGCCTCGTGCGCATTTCGCCCTATGATTCCAACGCGCGCCGGCACACGTCCTTTGCCTCCGCCTGGGTCTATCCGGTTATCGACGACTCGATCGATATCGAGGTCAATGAGAGCGACTGCCGGATCGACACCTACCGCGCCTCGGGCGCGGGCGGCCAGCACGTCAACACCACGGACTCCGCGGTGCGCATCACGCACAATCCGACCGGCATCGTCGTTCAGTGCCAGGCCGAGCGCTCGCAGCACAAGAACAGGGCGAGGGCATGGGACATGCTGCGCGCCCGCCTCTTTGAGGAAGAGCTGAAGAAGCGCGAGGCGGAAGCCAACGCCACCGAGGCGACCAAGACCGAGATCGGCTGGGGCCACCAGATCCGTTCCTACGTCCTGCAACCCTACCAGCTGGTCAAGGATCTGCGCACCGGCGTCGAGTCGAGCTCGCCGTCCGACGTGCTCGACGGCGATCTCGACGAGTTCATGGAAGCCGCGCTTGCCCACCGTGTCCACGGCGGCGATGTCGAGGTCGAGGACGTCGACTGAGCGATCACGAATTTTCTTTGCAAAAAACCGAAGGGGCGGCCGCAAAGCCGCCCTGTTTCGTTTCGCAGCGCAGGTTCCTTTGCGAGTGCGAAGTGTCTTTGGAAATTTAAGCTTCTGAAATAACGGGCGAATTCGAGCCAAGTCCGACTTTTCGACCATGTGACCCAATGCACAGTGATGGAACCAAACGAGGCGTAGGTTCGTTTCAAGTCCTGACAAGGAGAGAAACAATGGAACCGATCGTTGCTGTCATGCTGATACTTGGATGCGACCATTCGATGATGGTCTGCCGCCAGTCCGCACGCCCGGTCGAGCACTATGCCTCCGTCGAAAGCTGTGAGGCCGACAAGGATATCCAGGTCCGTTTCGTCGACGACTACCCGATGGCTGTCGCCGAATGCATCAAGGTTCCCGCGCTCGACGCCGGCCAGAAAATCGTCATCGACTGGCGTCTCGACGCCACCAACGGTCTTCTCGCCGAAGCTCGCCTGCGCGACACCGGCCAGATGACCGCCGAGGCGGCCATGCCGAGCGAGGCCGGCGGCGTCTGAATACTAATTAGCTCTGACCTCCAATCGAGCAACGTCGAGGCCCGCCGAAAGGCGGGTCTTGTCATTTAGGACGTCGAATGAAGCCGCGACGGTGATATTCCTGCTGCTCGCGATAATCCGCGAGAACTCGCCGCAAATAGTATTCCGTCCGGGAGCCTGGCCGGCTTGTTTCATGAAGCCTTTTAAGGTCTTCCAACGCTTTCGCCACCGCCTGACGATACTTCGGCGGGGGATCCCCGACATCGAGACAAGCGATGAACGCGTCGATGTCGACAAGCTCCACGAAGTCGTCGGACGACAGGCCGCTGTCCTCGTCGTCGTGGGGAAATTCCGGAAACTCATTGTCGGGTTTCATGACCGCCTTCCTGACCTCTAATCAGAAGAAACGAATAGGCCCGTTGAATAGCGGGCTTTTTCGCGTCTGATCCCGTCATGCCGCTCGTTTTCGAGGATTGATCCAAATTCGCCATTCGGCTGCTACACTGAGATCCTGAAGCCTCTTGGTGAAAGGACCGATTGGGATGCAGGCCTATACAAATTCATGGCAGTTCTGGGCGCTCCTTGCGGCAGTTTTCGCGGCAATGACGGCCGTATTCGCGAAGATCGGCGTCGAGAACGTCAATTCCAATTTCGCGACCTTCCTGCGGACCCTCGTCGTCGTCGCGGCCTTTGTTCCGTTGTTATGGTTCACCGGCGAATATCACGGCCTGTCCTCGCTCTCGTCAAAGACGATCCTCTTCCTCGTCCTGTCGGGGCTCGCGACCGGCGCATCTTGGCTGTGCTATTTCCGGGCGTTGCAATTGGGCCAGGCCGGTCAGGTCGCGCCGGTCGACAAGATGAGCGTCGTATTCGTCGCCATTATCGGTGCGCTGTTCCTGGGCGAGCGCCTGTCCGTGACGGGCTGGAGCGGCGTCGCGTTGATCGCCGGAGGCGCGGTTCTGGTTGCAATAGGGTAACGAGACAAACCGCCCGGTTCCAAATGAGCCAAGCCGGATTTTAAAGCGGACTGTCGGCTATTCGCTGCCGGCGTTCCAGCCTTCCGACAATCTGCGGTTGAGTTCGTTCATGTCGGCAAGGATCAGCCCGCCGCGCGAACGCTCGACGACATTCTCGCGCTCCATCTTCGCGATCTCGCGGCTGACGACCTCGCGCCGGCAACCGATCCGCTCGGCCAGTTCCAGCTGGATCGGCGGCGGCGAGATGATGCGCTGCTGGTCGTGACCCTTGCGCGGCTTCGACAGCCGGATCAGTTCCGAATAGAGCCGGTATTTGGCCGGAAGGAAGGCATGTTCGGCAAGCCGCGTGTTGAGCGAGCGGATCAGGATCGCCATAGAGCGCATCAGTTGCAGAGCAACGTCTGGCGAATCGCGCAGAATCGACAGGAAGAGCGATTGCGGCACTGTCACCACGCGCGTTCGCGTCATCGCAGTGACATTGGCCGAGCGGGTCGTCGAACTGTCAATCGCCGCCATCTCGCCAAAGAACTCGCCATCGGCAAATTCCCCGAGAATCACCTCACGGCCCGTCGCGATGCGCAGAATCACCCGTACCCGGCCGGACTGGATCAGGAAAAGGTTATGGCTGGCGTCGTCGAAGTCGAGCACGAGCTCGTTCTCGCCATAGTCATTGGTCCGCACCATGGCGGAAAAGCGCTTGTCCTGCTCGTCCGTGAGGGCGGCAAACAGCGAAAAGGATTTCAAGGAGACCATCGGCGATTCCGGTCGGCAGGGAATGGGGTAGCGCTATGGTTGCACGTCTGTCGGGGGTGTCAAGCGGAACCCCGGAAGCCTTTCGGCTTCCGGGGCGGGAACGGGAGACGTCGGGCGGGGCATTGATCCGGCGCCTCCCCGGAGCGGATCGCCTCAGTAGTAGGGCGAAATGCAGGGTTTGCGGTAACCGGAGAAGGACATGAAGGAATTGTCTTCCATCCGGTAGCTCTTGTACTTGTTGAAGCACCAGCTGTAGTGGGCGTTCGCCTCGCTGGTATCTTCCACGATCACGGTCTTCTGGTTTGCCGCGCTGACCAGGGCCGCGCCGGCGACGATGCCGAGGCCGATGGCGGCTGCGGTGCCGGCGTTAAAGCCGGAGGACGGTGCCGGCGGGGGGGGCGGCGTCGGGTCTGCCGGCGGGGCCTTGAAGCCGGGGCCGCAAACGGCAGGGTTAAGGCACGGGCCGGGCAGCTTGGGCTGAATCTTGCCGGTCAGGCCCGGCTTGAAGACCTGGTCGGCGCTGGCGGTGGTGACCGGAACGATGCCGGTGGACAGCAGCGTGGCGGCCGTTGCGATGGCGGCGACAGTGCTCTTGAGGCTGGTCGTTTTCATCTCGATTTTCCTCTTTGCGGGGCCGCGCTGTGTCTGGCGGCGTTGAGGGAAATCTAGATGAGGCCCGGCTATCCCGATGTGCAGTCGGTCACACCATGAAGCCGATCGGTTTTTTGCGCCGGCCTCCCGCGAATTCCACGGCAATCCGGGCGGCCAGCCGCGCATTGTTTTCAACCAGCGCAATATTGGTCTTCAGGCTGCGGCCTTCTGTGATGTCGAGGATGCGCTGCAGCAGCCATGGCGTGACCGCCTTGCCGGTGATGCCAGCCTTCGCGGCTTCCGCGACAGCCTGTTCGATGACCGCGTTCATCTCGGCGGCCGGAATCTCGTCGGCTTCCGGTACCGGATTGGCGACCAGCACGCCGCCATGGCCGAACCCGGCCAGTTCGCGGCGCGCGGCCATGAAGCCGGCGATCGCTTCCGGATCGTCGAGCCTCAACGGCGCGGCAAGGCCCGATTCGCGCGACCAGAAAGCCGGGAAGTCGTCCTGTCCGTAGGCAATGACCGGCACGCCATGCGTTTCCAGCACCTCCAGCGTCTTCGGCACGTCGAGGATCGCCTTGGCGCCCGCGCAGACGACCGTTACCGGCGTGCGCGCCAGTTCGCCGAGATCGGCGGAGATATCGAAGCTCTCCTCGGCGCCGCGATGCACGCCGCCGATGCCGCCGGTGGCGAAGACGGCGACGCCGGCCCTGTGTGCCGCCATCATCGTGGCGGCGACCGTGGTTCCGCCGGTCAGCCCCTGCGCCATGGCGAAGGCGAGATCGGCACGCGACAGTTTCATCGGCGCCTGCGCCTGCGCGAGCGTTTCCGCCTGGCTTTCGTCGAGTCCGACATGCAGCGTCCCGCCGATGACCGCGATCGTCGCCGGCACTGCGCCGTTCTCGCGGATGATCGCCTCGACCGACCGCGCCATGGCGAGGTTGTCGGGATAGGGCATGCCATGGGTGATGATCGTCGATTCCAGTGCGACGACGGCGTTGCCGTCGGTCAGCGCTTCGGCGACTTCCGGCGATGTTTCTATGGCGATCACGTTGCGCCTTCCTCGTTTGGTTGCATTTCCCGGATCGTGCAGGCGGCGCGGATCGCTTCCGACTCCGCCCCGCTGAGCGTCTCCGCGACCGGCCCTTCCGTGCGCAGCGTCATCTGCGCCGCCGCGACACCGAACCGCACGGCGTCCGCCAGCGCAAGGTCAGGATTGCCAAGAAGCGCATGGATGGTCGCGCCGGCCAGCGCGTCGCCCGCGCCGGTCACATCGGCCACCGTGTCGAGCGCGGGCGGGTATGCCTCATGGCGCGCGCCCGCATCCTGCACAAGGACGGGCCCTGCGCCGCCAGTGACGACGGCGCGGCCGAAACCGAGGGCTGCCAGTCCGTCCAGCCCCGGCGCGTCGCGATCCTGCCCGGTCAGGGCCTTCATTTCCCGCCTGTTCATGAAGACAGTGTCGATCCGCCCTGCGATCGCGCTCAGGCGCAGCACCTTGGCGGGCGAGATGGCGATGGCGAAGATCGGTCCGGTAGCATGGCCGGCGGCGGCTTCCAGCCCGGCAACCGGCAGATTGGCGTCGACCATGACGGCCTTTGCCATGGCAATCGCTTCCCGGAGCGCCTTGCGGCGCAATTGCCGAGGCAGGGCGGTCTCGTAGATCTCCATGTCGGCGAGCCCGGCGATCTGTTCGCCGCTCGCATCGAGGATCGCGGTATAGCTCGCGGTGCGCCGGTCGAGGAACACCGCCGAGAGGTCCTCCAGGCCGGCGGCCTCGATCGTGTCGGCGACAATGGCGCCGTCATGGTCGCCGCCGCGAGCCGAGATCAAGGCGACGGGACCGGTCCCGGCGAGGCGGGCCGTGCGCAATGCGTTGAGCGCCCCGCCGCCGACCGTTGTCATCAACCGTCCGGGATTGGAGGCGCCGGCATGATATGCGCCGGATATATGGCCGATCCGGTCCATATGCGCCCCGCCGATGCCGAGCAGCATCCACCTTGTTGCGCTATCCTCTGTCACAATGCCGCTCTTCGCTCCGTATAGCCGGCATGGTCAATGCAGGAAGAATCAGGCGAAGGTCAATCGCGCCCGCGACGCTTCGCATGTCGCAAGGGGATACATCCGCAATTCCATTTGCGGAACATAAATGAAACGAATTTCAAAAATCATTTGTAATCAATGCTTTATTCGGATTGCAAAAACGGAACAAATCGCGTACAAATATCTAGCAGAATTTGCAGTTTGCGCCCCGTGCGGCGATAACCTAAGGGTGAGGGACAAGATGGCTCAGAACAGTTTGCGTCTGGTTGAGGACAAGCAGGTGGACAAGTCGAAAGCACTGGATGCGGCGCTGTCGCAGATCGAGCGGACCTTCGGCAAGGGCTCGATCATGCGGCTTGGCGCCAATGAGCAGGTGGTCGAGATCGAGACGATCTCCACCGGATCGCTCGGCCTCGACATCGCGCTCGGCATCGGTGGCCTGCCCAAGGGCCGCATCATCGAGATTTACGGGCCGGAGAGTTCGGGCAAGACGACGCTCGCGCTGCAGACCATCGCCGAAGCGCAGAAGAGTGGCGGCATCTGCGCCTTCGTCGATGCGGAACATGCGCTCGACCCGGTCTATGCGCGCAAGCTCGGCGTCGGGTTGGAAGACCTGCTGATTTCGCAGCCCGACACCGGCGAACAGGCGCTCGAAATTGCCGATACGCTGGTGCGCTCCGGCGCCTGTGACGTGCTGGTGATCGACTCGGTCGCCGCGCTGACGCCGCGCGCCGAAATCGAGGGCGAGATGGGCGATTCGCTGCCCGGCCTTCAGGCGCGTCTGATGAGCCAGGCGCTGCGCAAGCTGACAGCCTCGATCTCGCGCTCCAACACGATGGTGATCTTCATCAACCAGATCCGAATGAAGATCGGCGTGATGTTCGGCTCGCCCGAAACGACGACCGGCGGCAATGCGCTGAAATTCTATGCCTCCGTGCGTCTCGACATCCGCCGCATCGGCGCGGTCAAGGATCGCGACGAGGTGGTCGGCAACCAGACCCGCGTCAAGGTGGTCAAGAACAAGATGGCCCCGCCCTTCAAGCAGGTCGAGTTCGACATCATGTATGGCGAGGGCGTTTCCAAGACCGGCGAGCTGATCGATCTCGGCGTCAAGGCCGGCATTGTCGAGAAGTCGGGCGCGTGGTTCTCCTATGACAGCCAGCGGCTTGGCCAGGGACGCGAGAATTCCAAGCAGTTCCTGCGTGAAAATCCCGAGATCGCCTACGAGATCGAGACGGCTCTGCGTCAGAATGCCGGCCTGATCGCGGAACAGTTCCTCGAGGACGAGGCGGCCGGTGGCGAGGAAGCAGCCGAAGGCTAGGTCCGGCGGCAAAATTCCACTGATTGGCAGGTTTTGGCCCGGCGTCCCGACAGGATGCCGGGCTTTCGCTTGATTGACCCTTCGGCTTTACCGATATGCTGGACAGAACGCGTCCGGATTGAGTAAGGCAGGGCCTTTCCGGAGCATTCCCACGCTCTTTGCAGGCAGGACTTCATGGCAAGCGTCAACGACATCAGAAAGACATTCCTCGACTATTTTGCGCGCAACGGGCACGAGGTCGTCGCGTCGAGCCCGTTGGTGCCGCACAACGACCCGACGCTGATGTTCGTCAATGCCGGAATGGTGCAGTTCAAGAACGTCTTCACCGGGCTCGAGAAGCGTCCCTATACGCGCGCCGCGACTTCGCAGAAATGCGTTCGTGCCGGTGGAAAGCACAACGACCTCGACAATGTCGGCTACACCGCGCGCCATCACACCTTCTTCGAGATGCTCGGCAATTTTTCCTTCGGCGACTATTTCAAGGAAAACGCCATCGAACTGGCGTGGAACCTGATCACCAGGGAATACGGAATTCCCGAGGAAAAGCTGCTCGTGACGGTCTATCACACCGATGACGAGGCCTTTTCCTTCTGGAAGAAAATTGCCGGTCTTCCCGATGAACGCATCATCCGCATTCCGACCCATGACAATTTCTGGGCGATGGGCGACACCGGCCCCTGTGGTCCGTGCTCGGAGATTTTCTACGATCACGGCGAAGGCATCTTCGGAGGACCGCCCGGCAGCCCGGACGAGGATGGCGACCGGTTCATCGAGATATGGAACCTCGTCTTCATGCAGTATGAGCAGGTGACGCTGGACCAACGTGTCGACCTGCCGCGCCCGTCCATCGATACCGGGATGGGCCTCGAGCGGATCGCTGCCGTCCTTCAGGGCGAACATGACAATTACGACATCGACCTATTCCGTCACCTGATCGCGGCGTCGGAAGACTTGTCGCATACGAAGGCGGAAGGCGAGCACCGCGCCAGCCACCGGGTTATCGCCGATCATTTGCGAGCGTCGTCCTTCCTGATCGCCGATGGCGTGCTGCCGTCCAACGAAGGACGCGGCTATGTCCTTCGCCGCATCATGCGCCGTGCCATGCGCCATGCGGAACTGCTCGGCGTCAAGGATCCGCTGATGCACCGTCTTGTGCCGACGCTGGTCCACGAGATGGGGCAAGCCTATCCCGAACTGGTGCGTGCGCAGCCGCTCGTCGAGGAAACGCTGCTGCTCGAGGAAACCCGTTTCCGCCGCACGCTCGATCGTGGCCTTGCGCTGCTCAACGAGGCGAGCGCCGATCTCAGCGAGGGCGATGCCTTGTCCGGCGAAACCGCTTTCAAGCTCTATGACACCTATGGTTTCCCGCTCGACCTGACACAGGATGCTTTGCGCCAGCGTGGCATCGCTGTCGATCTCGATGCCTTCAACGCCGCGATGGAACGCCAGCGCGCCGAAGCGCGCGCCAACTGGCACGGTTCCGGCGAGCAGGCGACGGAAGCCGTCTGGTTTTCCCTGCGTGAAAAATACGGTGCGACGGAATTCCTTGGCTACGAGGCGGAGAAGGCCGAAGGCGTCGTCCTCGCGCTGGTGCGCGACGGCGCCGAGGTCGGCGAAGCCAAGGTCGGCGACGAGGTTGCCATCGTGGTCAACCAGACACCGTTTTATGGCGAGTCTGGCGGCCAGCAGGGCGACCGCGGCACGATGAAGGGCGAGGGCGTCGCCATCACCGTGACCGAGACCCAGAAGAAGGCCGACGGCCTGTTCGTTCATTATGGCTCTGTCACCGAGGGCACGCTCAAGCCGGGCATGCCGCTCGAGCTCGAAATCGATCATGTGCGCCGCACCCGGCTTCGCTCCAACCACTCCGCGACGCATCTGCTGCACGAGGCTCTGCGCGAGGTGCTCGGCACCCATGTCGCGCAGAAGGGATCGCTGGTCGCGCCGGACCGGCTGCGCTTCGACTTCTCGCATCCCAAGCCGATGAGCGAAAAGGAGATCGAGCAGGTCGAGGAGATCGCCAACGAGATCGTCCTGCAGAACGCACCGGTGCGTACCCGCCTGATGGCGCTTGAGGATGCCCGCGAGACCGGGGCGATGGCACTGTTCGGCGAGAAATATGCCGACGAGGTCCGTGTCGTCTCCATGGGCACGGCCGAGCGCGGCGAGAAGAAGGGCAAGACCTATTCGGTCGAACTGTGCGGCGGCACGCATGTCCGCAATACGGGCGAGATCGGGCTGGCTCATGTCGTCGCCGAATCGGCCGTCGCTGCCGGGGTGCGCCGCATCGAGGCGCTGACCGGTGAGGCCGCGCGCGAATATCTGGCGGAACAGGACGATCGTGTTCGCGCCATCGCTGCCATGCTGAAAACCGGTCAGGACGAGGTTCTCACGCGCATCGAGGCGCTCATTGACGAGCGCCGCAAGCTGGAACGCGAACTGACCGAGGCGAAGAAGGCGCTCGCACTTGCCGGTCCGGCCGGCGGCGCAGGCGAGGGACCCGAAGAGGTTGCGGGCACGAAATTCATCGGCCGCGTCGTCAGCGGCGTCTCGCCGCGCGATCTAAAGCCCATGGCCGATGACGCGAAGCAGTCGCTCGGCAGCGGCGTGGTCGTCTTCGCGGCGGCCTCCGAGGACGGCAAGGGCAGCGTCGTCGTCGGCGTGACCACCGATCTGACGGACAGGTTCAACGCCGTGGACCTCGTGCAGCTTGCGTCAGCCGCGCTTGGCGGCAAGGGCGGCGGCGGCCGTCCGGACATGGCGCAGGCCGGCGGTCCGGAGGGTGACAAGTCCGAGGCAGCGGTTGATGCGGTGCGTCAGGCCCTTGCCGGCTAACCGGTCTTTCCGGCGGCCCTGATCCGCCGGATCCGCACCGCCAATTGCCATCCGAGCAGGGCCGTGATCGCGCCCGCGCCGATCATCCAGGCGGCGTTCGCGACGATGTCCGCGATCTCGCCGATGGATTCGGCGAACAGCGCGCCCAGCGAGAGATAGGTGCCGATCCAGATGACTTCGCCGGCAATGTCGGCGAAGGTGAAGCGGTAAAGCGGGTGCAGCGACAGGCCGCTGGTCAGATTGACATAGGGCCCGACCGGGCTGAACAGCCAGCGCGACAGGAAAATCGATCCGTCGCCCCATTTGCGGGTCAAGGCTTCGGCCTTGTCGAGGCTGTCGCGCAGCTTCGGCCAGCGTTCGAGATTGTCTCGCATCGCCGCCCCGGCGAAGCGGCCGGTCGCGTAGCCGACATGGTCCCCGGTCACCGCACCCGCCAGCGCCCAGGAGAAAATCTGCCAGAAGGAAAGATCGCCATTGGCCTGCAGCGCGCCTGCCGTCAGCAGCAGAATGGAAGTCGGCAGGGGAACGCCGAACTGGCCGGCGGCCACGATGACGAAAAGGGCCGGTGCTCCATAGACCGAAAAGATCGAGAGGATCGTCTCGGTCATTGCCCGTTCGCGGCTTCGTTGGCGCTAGCTGCCTTCAAGGCTTCGTTTACCTGCCTGATCAGAACCTCTGCCGGCACGCCCCGGTCCGCGGCAATCCTTCCGATCGGGCGGCGGTCACGCGTATCCGGGTCGAGGCCGAGCGATTTGCGGACGGTCTCGATGTCGACGCGGTAGGACTTCGCGACATAGCCGGGCGACATCCAGCCGGCGACGGGAACGTTCTGGTGGTTCGACCAGTAAATCAGGAACGCCGTCGTGCGAATCCCGAAGAGGACGGTCAGGGCAAGGGCGACCGCGAACGCGATCACCAAGATCTTGTTGGAGCGCCAGAGGGTGCGGATTGTTTCGTTCAAACCGCCCCTCCGGCGCGTATCAGTCTGGCGTCAGGCGGCCATCGCCTTCTGCAGGTTCTCGTCGATCTTGTCGAGGAAGCCGGTTGTCGACAGCCACGGCTGGTCGGGGCCGATCAGCAGCGCCAGGTCCTTGGTCATGAAGCCGGATTCGACCGTCGCGACACACACCTCTTCGAGGGTCGAGGCGAACTTAGCGAGGGCTGCATTGTCGTCGAGTTTGGCGCGATGGGCCAGGCCGCGTGTCCAGGCGAAGATGGAGGCGATCGAGTTGGTCGAGGTCTCCTGTCCGGCCTGGTGCTGGCGGTAATGCCGCGTCACCGTGCCATGCGCTGCTTCCGCCTCGACGGTGCGGCCGTCCGGCGACATCAGCACGGAGGTCATCAGGCCGAGCGAGCCGAAGCCCTGCGCCACGATGTCGGACTGCACGTCGCCATCGTAGTTCTTGCAAGCCCAGACATAGCCGCCGGACCACTTCAGCGCGGCCGCGACCATGTCGTCGATCAGGCGATGCTCGTACCAGATCTTGGCTTCCTTGTACTTGGCCTCGAACTCGGCCTCGTAGATCTCCTGGAAGATGTCCTTGAAGCGGCCGTCATAGGCCTTCAGAATCGTGTTCTTGGTCGAGAGGTAGCAAGGCACCTTGCGCTGCAGCGCGTAGTTGAAGGAGGCGCGCGCAAAATCGCGGATCGACTCGTCGAGATTGTACATCGCCATGGCGACGCCGGAGCCCGGCGACTGGAACACTTCGTGCTCGATCTCCTGGCCGTCCTCGCCGACGAACTTGATCGTCAGCTTGCCCTTGCCGGGGAAGCGGAAATCGGTGGCGCGGTACTGGTCGCCGAAGGCGTGGCGGCCGACGATGATCGGCTGCGTCCAGCCGGGAACCAGGCGCGGCACGTTCTTGCAGATGATCGGCTCGCGGAAGATGACGCCGCCGAGAATGTTGCGGATCGTGCCGTTGGGCGACCGGTACATGCGGCTCAGGCTGAATTCCTCGACGCGGGCCTCGTCCGGCGTGATCGTGGCGCATTTGACGCCGACGCCATATTCCTTGATCGCATTAGCCGCATCGACGGTGATCTGGTCGTCCGTCTCGTCGCGTTTCTGGATCGAAAGATCGTAATATTTCAGATCGATATCGAGATAGGGATGGATCAGCTTGTCCTTGATGAACTGCCAGATGATGCGGGTCATTTCATCGCCATCCAGCTCTACGACCGGATTGTCGACCTTGATCTTTGCCATGGAGGATCCTCGATTGATGGTGCGCCGCGGAAACGGCCGGGAAGAGTGGCGTGGCTATAGCAAAGGCGTCATGCCGGTGCAAACCGTCCCAATGTCGAATTCCGCGATGAATTCGGTCCTTTTTCGGCCCGTTTCATTGTTTTCATGGACATCCGTTTGTGGCAGGTGCAGGCACCCGCAATCTGAAGACGAAAACCATGGCCGGAACCGACAAACAACGCCCCATGATCGCAGAAGGACCGGTTGTCATTCTGGTCGAGCCGCAACTCGGCGAGAATATCGGTATGGTGGCGCGCGCCATGGCGAATTTCGGCCTTGCCGAACTGCGCATCGTTGCGCCGCGCGACGGATGGCCCAATCCAAAGGCAGAAGCGGCCGCGAGCGGCGCGATCCATGTGATCGAAGGAGTTCGGCTGTTCGATACGCTGACTGACTCGCTGACGGATTGCGCCTACGCCGTGGCAACGACTGCGCGGCAGCGCGAGGGTTTCAAGACCGTTCTCGGCCCCGTGGAAGCCGCCCGGAACCTGCGCGGTCGCCATGCAGGCGGAATGAAAACCGCGATCATTTTCGGGCGCGAGCGCTTCGGTCTTAACAATGAGGAAGTCGGGCTGGCCGACGACATCGTCACGTTTCCGGTCAATCCGGCCTTCGCGTCGCTAAACCTGGCCCAGGCCGTGCTGCTGATGAGCTATGAGTGGATGAAGTCCGGCATGGAGGAGGGCGAAGCGCTTCCTTTCGCCGGACCGGAATTCGTACCCGCGCCAAAGGAGCAACTCTACGGCCTTTTCGATCAGCTGGAGCAGGCACTGGAAAGCCGCGGCTATTTCCGCCCGCCCGAGCGCAAACCGGTGCTGGTGGAGAGTTTCCGGTCCGTTTTCACGCGTGCCGGCTATTCCTCCGAGGAGATCCGCGTGTTGCGTGGCATCATTTCGAGCCTCGACCGGTTCTCGCCCTCCAATCCGCGCGGCTCGGGCTCGCCGGGCGACGATCCGCGCCGCGCGTCCACCGGCGGCAAGCGCTCGAAGAAACGGGCAGGGCAGGAGAATGACTGACCGCCGGACGCGCACCGCGCTCTTCTTCGACAGCGGTATTGGCGGCCTCTCCGTTCTGCGTGAGGGGCGCGTCCTGATGCCTGACTGGCGTTTTGTCTATGTCGCGGATGACGCGGCCTTTCCCTATGGCGCCTGGGAAGAGGATGCGCTGCGCGCGCACATCACGGACCTGTTTTCCGTGCTGCTGGAAGAGTATCGTCCGGCGCTCAGCGTGATCGCATGCAACACGGCGTCGACACTCGCCATCGATCATTTGAGAGAGGTCTACCCGGACGAGACCTTTGTCGGCACGGTGCCGGCGATCAAGCCGGCGGCTGAACGCACCCGGTCCGGCCTGGTTTCAGTTCTGGCGACGCCCGGTACAGTGAAGCGCCAATATACGCGCGAACTGATCCGCCAATACGCGCAGAAGTGCCATGTCCGGCTTGTCGGCAGCGACAATCTCGCGAGCATGGCGGAAACCTATATGCGCGGAACGATGATCGACGAGGAAGCGCTGCGCCGCGAGATCGAGCCGTGTTTCCGCGAAGAGGACGGGCGGCGAACGGATATCGTCGTGCTCGCCTGCACGCATTATCCCTTCCTGGTCAATCGCTTCCGCAAGATGGCCCCGTGGCCCGTCGACTGGATCGATACATCCGAGGCGATCGCGCGGCGCGCCAAGTCGCTGGCCGACGGGATCGAGACGCTACCCGGAAAGCCGGATGATCCGGATCTCGCCGTGTTCACATCCGGCTTTCCCGTGCCGGAGCTGTGCCGGTTGATGCAGGGTTTCGGCCTGACGCCGACGACGCTTCAAGGCGAATAGCCTAAGAAAATCCGCCGATCAGCCGCGAACCCAGTCGAAGGCGCGACGGATGACGGCTGTGCCGTCCTCCTCGAACCATTTCCCATGGGCGATGACGACCTTCTCTGGCGCGCAGCCGATCATCCAGTCGACGACCGGCTTCAGCTGGTCGTGATGGCCCGAGAAGGTGGCGCGCAGATCGCGGGGCGCGCGGCCATGGGGCGCCATGACGCCGATCAGCCGGTACATGATGCGGGCGAGCCAGCCATGCAGCCGCTCATCCTCGAAATTCTCGATCAGGTCGGTGAGGATCAGGACTTTCGAGGCCTTGTGAAAGAAGATCGCTTCCTCGAGGATCCGGCTGCCACGGGCGATCCGCTGGTCGATCGCGGAGGTCCATTCCTCGGGCGGCGCATCCGCCAGATCGTCGGTGAATTGGACCTCCGAGCGGCTGCGCACGCCGGGCGACGCCCAGACTTTGGCGTCCGGGAAGCGTTTGGCCCATGCGCCGATCGAGACGTGATGGATAAGGTTCGGGGAAACGAGGTGCCGTACCGGGCCGAGCGCCTCGACCTTTGCGATCAGCGCCTCGTCGGGACGGGTCGGCGAATGCAGCCATAATCCGCCGTCCGGAAGGCGGATGATCGTCATGCGCGTGGGGAAGGGCCATTTGACCGGAATGCCGTAGCCCCACTGCAGCACGGGCCCGTTGACGATCCAGATATCCGGGCCGATCCCGACGGGGGTGTTCAGCGGCTGATAAGCGTCGTAAGAGCCGGTTATGTTCGAAGCCCTGCCTGGTTTCGCTGTCTCGTGTAGGATGAGTCTACGGACCGAATATGTCGATCATGGCAAATCGCCCGCGATGCTTGACTATTGGGGCTTTGCTTTATAGATAGCGCGCAGTGCAGGGTCTTTCGGCCCTGCATTTTATTTGACGTATCCCGTGGACATCACCGCAAAGCGTGCGTGGCATGTCCTGTCAGTCGGCGAAAAAGGTCGGCAGAGGAGGGTGCGTTTCCTTCACCCGGAACGTGAGGTTTCGGGCACAACTGTTTGAAAGGAAATGCGATGAGCAAGCGCGAATCGTCCAAGTATAAAATTGACCGCCGTATGGGCGAAAACATCTGGGGCCGTCCGAAGTCCCCGGTGAACCGCCGCGAATACGGCCCCGGCCAGCACGGCCAGCGCCGCAAGGGCAAGTTGTCGGACTTCGGTGTGCAGCTGCGCGCCAAGCAGAAGCTGAAAGGCTATTACGGAGATATCTCCGAGAAGCAGTTCCGCAAGACCTATGAAGAAGCCGCGCGCCGTCATGGCGACACGCCGGAACTGCTGATCGGTCTTCTCGAAAGCCGCCTCGACGCCGTTGTCTATCGCGCCAAGTTCGTTCCGACGATCTTCGCGGCCCGCCAGTTCGTCAACCATGGCCACGTCACGGTCAACGGCGTTCGTACGAACATTCCGTCTTACCGCTGCCGTCCGGGCGACGTCATCGAGGTTCGCGAGAAGTCCAAGCAGATGGCGCTCGTCCTCGAGGCGACCCAGCTCGCCGAACGCGACGTGCCGGACTATATCGACGCCGACCACAACAAGATGGTCGCGACCTACGCCCGCATTCCGGCGCTGGGCGACGTGCCTTATCCGGTTCAGATGGAACCGAACCTGGTGATCGAGTTCTACTCGCGCTAAGCGACGCAATGCTGAGTTTTCGAAGCCGCCCGATTTCGGGCGGCTTTTTGTTTGTGCAGCTTTCAGCTAGGAGGAGGCCATGAACATTTCGACGCCGACAACGCCTGAATCCGCCGACGCCTGCCATCCGCTGTTCGCCGACGTGCCCGGCTCTGTGGAGTTCAACAAGCTACGCAAGCGGCTGCTGCGCAACATGCGCCAAGCGATCGACGACTTCGCCATGGTGACGCCGGGCGAGCGCTGGCTCGTCGGTCTCTCCGGCGGCAAGGATTCCTTCGGCCTGCTGGCGCTGCTGATGGACATGAAATGGCGCGGCTTGTTGCCGGTCGATCTGCTCGCCTGCAATCTCGATCAGGGCCAGCCGAATTTCCCGAAGCATATTTTGCCGGACTGGTTGTCGAAAAACGGGATCGCGCATCGGATCGAATATCAGGACACCTATTCGGTCGTCACCGACAAGATCCCGGAGAACCGGACCTATTGTTCTCTGTGTTCGCGTCTGCGCCGCGGTCATCTCTACCGTGTCGCGCGCGAGGAGGGGTGTTCGGCGCTGGTGCTCGGCCATCATCGCGAGGATATCCTCGAAACCTTCTTCATGAACCTGTTCCATGGCGGGCGGCTCGCCGCCATGCCGCCGAAGCTCCTCAACGATGAGGGCGATGTGCAGGTGCTCCGGCCGCTATCCTATTGCGCGGAGAACGATCTGGAGAAATTCGCGGTCGCGATGGAATTCCCGATCATTCCCTGCGACCTTTGCGGCTCGCAGGATGGACTTCAGCGCAATGCGATGAAAGACATGCTTGCCGATATCGAGCGCCGCATGCCTGGCCGCAAGGAAACGATGATACGCGCGCTCGCCAATGTTCGGCCCAGCCATCTGCTCGATCGCAGGATCTTCGACTTCATGGCCCTGCAGCCGGAGACGGCCGAGAGCTGACCGCTTGCGGAAGCCCGGCGGTCAGGCTTTGGGGTGGCCGGCTCCGGGATTGTCGAACAGACGGCCTTTTTCCGCGATGAGCACCAGAATCAGCGTGATCAGCGATGTCAGCGCAGTGCCGGCGATCAGCGGCGTCGCCGTGTCGTTGAATGTCTGACCGATTACAGCCCCCACCAGCCCGCCGCCGACCGTCTGGGTAAAGCCGAGGACCGACGATGCAGTGCCCGCGACCTTGCCGAGCGGCTCCATGGCTATCGAGTTGAAGTTCGCGCCGATCAGTCCGAACAGCGGCATCTGCAGGAGAAGCGTGAACATGAAAAGCCAAAGCGGTACGTCGTGGGTAAGGTACCAGACCGATGCCACCGCCGAGATGGCGAGATGCGCGACCAGCGCACCGTGCGACAGGCGACGCATGCCAAGCCGGCCGACAATCCGCGCATTGAGAAAGGATGACGCGGACATGAACGCTCCGCCAACGGCCATTGCCAACGGAAAATAGGCGTGCAGGCCGTATACACCGCCCAGAATGGGCTGGGCGAGGTTCAGGAATGCGAAAAGCGAGCCGAAGAAGCAGGCAGTCGCCAAGGTGTAAAAGAGCGAGATACGGTTGGACACGACCAACTGAAAGCCCCGAAGGACCGGACCAATGGCGAGCTCCCGCCGGTTTTCCGGGAGGAGGGTCTCGGGCAATCTGAAGAAGCACCACACCGTCATCACGACGGAAAGCACTGCCATGAACCAGAAGATGTGCTGCCACGGACCGACCATGATAATGCCCTGGCCGATGAAAGGCGCGATGATCGGAACGACCATGAACACCATCATGACCATTGACATGGTCGATGCCATGGCCCGTCCTGCATGTGTATCGCGCACGGCGGCGAGCGCTATGACACGTGTGGCGGCGGCGCCAAGGCCCTGAATAAACCGGAAGGCCAACACGGCTTCGAATGTGGGCGCCAGCGAGCCTGCGATTGCACAGACGATATAGATCGCAAGCCCCGCAAATAACGGAATGCGTCGCCCGAACCGGTCGGAAATGGGCCCGAAGACAAGCTGCGCGCCGCCGAAGCCGAGAACATAGGAGAGGAGCAGGAACTGCACCTCGTTGTCCTGGATCTGGTAGGCGGCGGTGATGTTGGGAAAGGCCGGCAACAGGATGTCGATCGCCAGCGCGTTCAGCGCCATCAGCCCCGCGACAATGGCGATGAATTCGCCTCGTGGAATGACGGTTTTCGCAAGCGTTTCCGCTGCGTGCGTTTCGGTCTGTTTCTGCATGAAAATCGCCGTTCCGGTTACTCTGTCGCCCCGGGGCGATCGGTATATCCTGCCAGTTCGCCTTTTGTGACATAGCGCAGAATGTTGACGACCTCCGCCGGCGTTTTCGTCACAGCGAGCGCGACCGCGTCGACTTCCTTCAGCGCATGCGCATGCTCGTCCTGGTGCATGATGATCAATGGCTTGCCAAGCGCAGCTGCATAGCCGGCGTCGAACGCAGCGTTCCATTGCTTGTATTTCTCGCCGAAGCGCACGACCACCACATCGGCCTTTTCGATCAGCGTGCGGGTGCGGATCGCGTTCATCTGCGCGCCCTTGTGGTCGTGCCAGAACTTGTTCGGCTCCGCACCGAGTATAGCCACGCCGCAATCGTCCGAGGCTTCGTGATGCGTGACCGGTCCGCTGAACGTAACGGGCAGGTCGGCCGTAGCGACGCCCACCTTGATTTGCTCGCGCCAATCGGTGTGGATCTCGCCGGAGAGGTAAACGGTCCAGTTTGCTTCGAAAGTCATGGGAAGGTCCTTTCGGACCCCTCATAGGGCTGCGTCGCGCGTCCGTCCATCACCTCTGGCCAATTTCACTGGGTGAGATTCGTCGAGGGCCCGTCTTGTCAGGATCCGGGACGCCAGTCGATCCAGCGGCCGTGGAAGTCGCCGCGACCGAGTTTCACCGTTTCGCCGCCGGGCATGTCGCCGGACCAGATCGTCGCCGTAAGGGCAGCGCCGTCGCTTGCCCCGTCCGCCTCGAAACGCAGCCACGCAAAGGGCGCATCAGCGGTCGCACGGCGTCCGGCATCCTCGATGAGCGATTGCGCGCGCTGCTGCTCAGCAGGCGGCATGTATTGCCACATGATCGTATGGAAGACGACATGCAGCACTCCCGGCCTTTCGACTTCCAGCCGGCGCGTGAGCCAGTCGGCGGCGCCGGCAGCATCGACAGATGGCGGATGATCTGCTGCGACTGAAAGTGCGCCCGAAAGCCGCGCAAGCCGCGTTGGCTGGTCGGGCCAGACATAGGATTTAAGGCGCAACCTATCGTCTTCCGTCTCGATCGGGACCGGCGCGATATCGCATCCGGCGCAGTCCGAAACGGCCGCTCGCAGATGCCGGGGCGGCGGCTCGTCGCCTCGCCATTCGCAGGCCAGCGTTACCGGCGAGTCGAGATCGCCCCAACTCCAGGGTCCGTACTCATAGCGGTAGCGGTGCCAATTCTGGTTCAAACCGGCGCTGGAGCCGAGCTCGGACAGGACCAGAGGCAGGTCGAAACGGTCGCGCAGATGGAGGAAGCACGGCAGCAGGATTGCCGAGCGACCGGTCTCGTTGGTCTGCGGCGGACTATCCAGATAGCGGTCTATGAACGCGCCATTGCGGTCGATTGTGCCGAAGATCGTTTCGGCGGCCGGCATGTCGGAGCCGTTGGGCGGATAGATCTCCGCAAGGCGCGCGTCATGACCGCTCAGAGCCAGATAGTGCAGAGCGCCGGCAAGTCTCAGCGGCACCGAATCGGCGCCGCCATCCATTTGGCCTTCCCAACCCGTGACGCGGTCGCGTACGGGCCCGGAAGGCAAGCCTTTTTCGGCGACAAGGTCGCACAGCGCGGTAGTGAAGGGCGAGCCAAGCTTGCGGCAGGCCTCAGCCTGCCGTCGAAAAGCATTCATTGCGGGTTCGGTGAGGACCGCTTCGCTCACATTGCCCCCTGAAGCGAATGGATCAAGCGGCGCCCTTCGTGGTGACGCCCTTTTCCTGCATGTGTTCCTGCAATTCGCCGGCCTGGAACATCTCGCGTATGATGTCGCAACCGCCGACGAATTCACCCTTCACGTAAAGCTGCGGGATTGTCGGCCAGCTGGAATAGTCCTTGATGCCCTGGCGGAGGTCGTCATCGGCAAGCACGTTGATGCCCTTGTAGTCGACGCCGAGATAGTCGAGGATTTGGACAACCTGGCCGGAGAAGCCGCACTGCGGAAACCCCGGTGTGCCCTTCATGAACAGCACGACGTCGTTCGATTTGACTTCCTGATCGATGAAATCGTTGATTCCGCTCATCTTCAAACCTTTCCTTGCCGGGGTGGAATTCCGGCGATTAGATGCATTCCCGATATCTATATCGTGTAAGCACGCCGCTTCTCAAGGTGCCGATCTCTCTATCGGCGGCTGCGGCTGCGCGTGGCGGTCCGTCGCTTGGCCGTTCGCGCCTTGGTCTTGCGCCGTGTCGACGTGCTGCGGGCCTTTGTCGTGCGCTTCCGGCTCCTTTTCTTCTTTGCCGGGCTGAGGACTTTTTCGAGCTCGCGGATGATGATCTCCGCCGTGCCGGCGCTCTTGCGCCGGGTTCGCCTCGTGCGCTTCCGCTTGCGCAGGATCTCCTTCAGAGCGCCGTCGACAACGCCGCCAACGAAGTCCTCGACGACCGACATTTGCGCCTAGTCCGGCGCGGAGGTCTGCAAGGCAAGGGCATGCAGCACCCCGCCCATGTTTCCCTGCAGCGCCTGATAGACCATCTGGTGCTGCTGCACGCGCGACTTGCCGCGGAAACTCTCGGACACCACTTCGGCCGCGTAATGATCGCCGTCGCCCGCCAGGTCGCGAATCGTGACCTTTGCGTCGGGAATCCCGGTCTTGATCATCTTTTCGATTTCCGTGGCGTTCATGGGCATCAGGCGATCTCCTATTCGGCGGCTTCCGCGCGACGCGCGGTATCCATGAAATCCGGGAACCAGGACTCATGGATGCCAGCCAGTTCCTTTACAGATATGGATGCCTGCACAGGTGCCGTCAATGAGAGCGTGTCGCCGCCCACAACCCCGAGCTCGCGGAACGGCACGCCGGCGCCTTCGGCGTTGAGCGCGAAGAATCGGGCAGTTTCAGCAGGCACGGTGACGAGATAGCGGCCCTGGTCCTCGCCAAAGAGGACGGCATGTGCGGGCGCCGAGTCGCCGGCATCGATCGTCGCGCCCTTGCCGGCGCCGATGCACATTTCGGCAAGTGCAATCACCAGTCCGCCGTCGGACAGATCGTGGCAGGCGGTCACCTGGCTGTTGCGGATCGCCGAGCGGACGAAATCGCCGTTGCGCTTTTCGGCATAGAGGTCGACCGACGGGGGCGGGCCGTCCATGCGCTCATTGACGATGCGGTTGAAGATGGACTGGCCGAGATGGGTGCCATCGCCGCCGAGCAGGAAAATCGCGTCGCCATCCTGCATTGTCGAGATCCGCGCCATGACCGCATAGTCCGGCAACAATCCGACACCGGCGATGGTCGGAGTCGGCAGGATTCCCTCGCCATTGGTCTCGTTGTAGAGCGAGACATTGCCGGAGACGATCGGGAAACCGAGCGCCGTGCAGGCCTCTCCGATGCCCTCGATGGCGCGGACCAACTGGCCCATGATCTCGGGACGCTGCGGATTGCCGAAATTGAGATTGTCGGTCGCCGCCAGAGGTTCCGCGCCCGTGGCGGTGATATTGCGCCAGCATTCGGCAACCGCCTGCTTGCCTCCCTCGAAGGGGTCGGCCTCACAATAGCGCGGTGTCACGTCTGACGAGAAAGCGAGCGCCTTGGTCTCGTGGCCATCGACGCGGACGACACCGGCATCGCCGCCCGGTAATTGCAGCGAATTGCCCTGGATCAGCGTGTCATATTGCTCCCAGACCCAGCGCCGCGACGCCATGTTCGGCGAGCCGAGTATCTGCTTCAGCGCCACACCGTAATCCTCAGGCTCGGCGAACTGCGAGGCATCCATCTCCTGGTAGAGGCCCGGCGTCATCCATGGCCGGTCATATTCCGGTGCCTCGTCGCCCAGTTCCTTGATCGGCAGGTTGGCGACTTCCTCGCCTTCGTGAAGGATGCGGAAGCGCAGGTCGTCTGTGGTTTCGCCGACGATGGCGAAGTCGAGACCCCATTTGTGGAAGATCGACTCGGCTTCCTTTTCCTTTTCGGGGCGGAGCACCATGAGCATGCGCTCCTGGCTTTCCGACAGCATCATCTCGTATGCCGTCATGCGCTCTTCGCGCACCGGCACCTTGTCGAGGTCGAGCAGGATGCCGAGATTGCCCTTCGCGCCCATCTCCACGGCGGAGCAGGTGAGGCCGGCCGCGCCCATGTCTTGGATGGCGATGACCGCGCCGGACGCCATCAGTTCGAGGCAGGCTTCCAGCAGGCATTTCTCGGTGAACGGGTCGCCGACCTGCACGGTCGGACGCTTCTGGTCGATATCGTCACCGAACTCGGCCGATGCCATGGTCGCGCCGCCGACGCCGTCGCGTCCGGTCTTGGCGCCGAGATAGACGACAGGCAGTCCGACGCCCTTGGCCTCTGACAGGAAGATCGCATCCGTCTTGGCGATGCCGGCGGCAAAGGCGTTGACCAGGATGTTGCCGTTGTAGCGCGCGTCGAACTCGACCTCGCCGCCAACGGTCGGCACGCCGAAGGAATTTCCGTAGCCGCCGACGCCGGACACGACGCCGGAGACGAGATGGCGGGTCTTCGGATGGTCCGGTTCGCCAAAGCGCAATGCGTTCATCGCCGCGACCGGGCGCGCGCCCATGGTAAAGACGTCACGCAGGATGCCGCCGACGCCCGTCGCCGCGCCCTGATAGGGCTCGATGAATGAGGGGTGGTTGTGGCTCTCCATCTTGAAGACGACGCAGTCGCCATCGCCGATATCGACCACGCCGGCATTCTCGCCGGGGCCCTGAATGACCTGCGGACCGGTGGTCGGCAGCGTCTTCAGCCACTTTTTCGAGGATTTGTAGGAACAATGCTCGTTCCACATCGCCGACCAGATGCCGAGTTCGGTAAATGTCGGTTCGCGCCCTGTCAGTTCGAGGATGCGCTCATATTCGTCCGGCGTGATGCCGTGGGCTTCGACGAGTTCGGGCGTGATGGGGATCGAATTGCGGATGGTCATGACAGCGATGGATCTCGGGAGGTTCGGCCTGACGCCGTGCTATCACTCCGGCGGCAGGCAGGACAAGCGGCCTGCCCGTATAGCCTGCGGACAGGTGTGGATTGCTCCGCTCCGGATGAAGTTTGTTATTCGTAGGAGTCGAAATTCAGCGATGGCGAGGACAGCAGGTCGGCAAGGGCGGCGAGACCCCGCTCGATCTTGTCGTCGCTCAATGGTCCGGTCAGCGAAATGCGGACATTGGGACAAGGGTAGCTGATCGCACCGATCTTGTATTCGTCGGCCACATCGACAGCCACGCCGACTTCGCGCGCCGCCTTGCCGAAAGTGCCCGGCAGCCAGGGGTCCGGCAGAGTCAACCAGACGAACGGGCAGTCCGGATCGCTTCGCACCTCGACATCGGGATTGGCGCCCGAAAGCGATTCCACCGCCAGTTTGGAGCGTCTGGCGATGACATCGCGGACGCGCGATCGAATCCTGGTTGCTTCGCCCGAGAGGACGAGGCGCGCGGCGGTCTCCTTGAGCAGGAACGGCGCACCGCCGGTCAGCAGGCGATGCGCGTTGACAACGCGGGTCAGCGTGCCTTTGGGGCAGGAAATCCAGCCGGAGCGGAGACCCGCAGAGACCGATTTGGACAGGCCGTCGAGATGGAAGGTGCGCTCAGGCGCCATGGACGCGATCGGGGTTGGCGCCTTGTCCTTCAGGCCGCCATAAATATTGTCCTCGATGATCCAGACATTGTAACGGCGAGCGATTTCGACGATGCGTTGGCGGTTTTCCTCGGAGACCGTGCCGAGCGTCGGATTGTTCAGTGTCGCGACAAGCACGAGCGCCTTTGGGTGCTGCTGGGCGCAGACATGCTCGAAATCCTCCGGATCAATGCCGTCCGGGGTCGATTTGAGCCGGGCGACGCGCCGCCCTGACATCGCCACGGCACGCGGGGTGGCCGGATAGCACAATTCCTCGAAGGCGATCCGGTCGCCAATCGACGAGACCGCGGTCACGGCGGCCATGATACCCGCATGGACTCCAAGCGTCGGGATCACCGTTGCGGGATCCGGCGACCAGCCATTATGCGCCAGCCATTGGCTGCCTGCTTCCTGCCAGGAGCGCGGAATGCTGCGGATATAATCGATCCCGGCATAGCCGGTATCCACGCTCGCCTTGCCGATGATCTCTCCGATCAACGGGCCTTGCCCGACATCGGCCGCCGCCGTCGAGGTCATGGCGATTGTGTTGTCGGAGACGAGCGCGCGTTCACTGCCTTGCGGCGCCGGAGCCTGTCTGACAGCCGGGGCAGGGCGGATCTCGTCGGCCTGCCGTTCCATGACATAGGTGCCGCGCCCGACTTCGCCGGACACGAGACCGCGTTCGCGCACGATCTGGTAGGCCCGGCTCACGGTGCCGACGGTGACACCGAGGTCGAAGGCGAGGTTGCGTTGCGGAGGGAGCTTCGCGCCGGAGGGCAAATCGCCCATTTCGATCGCGTTTTCGATACGGCCCGCGAGGCGGGCATAGAGCGGACCGTCACCGGTCCGGATGTCGGGTAGCCAATTTGTCATGGTGACAATTATAATATTGAGGGGCAATCCGAGTCAATGTAGGCAGACCCTGCAACAATCCAAACTAGGAAGGGTCAGGACAATGGTATCAATTGATACAATCGTGCCTCATAATGGCCCTGTACGCATCGGCGACAGGACATTTGCCGGCATTGGCGCAGTACCGCTCACCGTGTGGGCGACACTGTTCGCAACAGCCATGCGTGCGCGTCTGGTCAAACAGCGCTCCCGGCGGCATCTGCGACATCTCAGTGACGATCAGCTGCGCGACATCGGCGTGACGCGCGACCAGGCGATCACCGAAGCGAGCAAGCCGATCTGGTGGTATCGCAAATAGGAAAAAGGAGGGAGCGCCTAGCAGGCGCTCTTTCCGGTCGTCCACGCGGCGACATCATTATTGATCCGGGAAGAGACCGACTCGGATGCAAGAGGCCCGTAGGTGGTGATTTTCACCGGATCGCCGGTCGCTTCGATTACGAGTTTCGGCAGCCCTGTAGACTTGCCTCTCTCCACAACCAGCAGTCTCGGGTTGCCGATCCTCGTATCGAGTTCCGGTATGAGGGCGAGGTGACGGAATTCCCGATCGCCCGAACGGAACCAGCATTTCTGCCCCAGTTCGTTGACCGTGGAAAGCACGCTCACGGCCTTCGATGAATCGACTTCGATGGCCAAAGTGCCGCCGGCCCGTTCGCCGACACAACCGGAAAGGGCCAGCGACGCGGCGATCGACGTCCAGGCGAGGCGATCGCGACCGCGGATCTGGTTCACGCCGCGGCCTTCCCCAGCATGTCGAGCGCGTTTTCGAAGATGCCGCGCCCGTCGGAGCCGCCATGCGCCGGCTCGATCAGGTTTTCGGGATGCGGCATCATGCCGAGCACATTGCCGGACTCGTTGACGATCCCGGCGATATCTTCGATCGAACCGTTCGGGTTCGTGCCTTCGGCGTAGCGGAAGACGACCTGGCCGTTACCATTCATGCGATCGAGCGTGTCTGCATCCGCGAAATAGTTGCCGTCATGATGGGCGACGGGACAACGGATGACCTGGCCTTGCTTATAGGCACGGGTAAAGGCGGTGTCGGCGTTGACGACTTCCAGCTTCACTTCCTTGCAGACGAATTTCAGCGAGGCGTTGCGCATCAGGGCGCCGGGCAGCAGACCGGCCTCGAGCAGGATCTGGAAGCCGTTGCACACGCCCATGACCCGCACGCCCGCTTCCGCCTTGCGGCGGATTGCATCCATCACCGGCATGCGTGCGCCGATCGCGCCGCAACGCAGATAGTCGCCGTAGGAGAAGCCGCCGGGGATGACAACGAGATCGACATCGGGGATCTCGGTGTCCGTTTGCCAGACAGTGACGGGAGGCTTGCCGGATATCTTGGTGAGCGCGGCGATCATGTCGCGGTCGCGATTGAGGCCGGGGAGCAGGATGACGGCGGATTTCATGGTGCGATTGGCTGTCCTGGAAGAGCGGGCGATTTGCCCGCTTCATAGCCGAAGCGCGCGACCGTGACGAGAGGGTTTGCCCGTCATGCACGGCATAACGGGCAAAATGGAGACCCTATTCGGCCGGAACCGGAGCAGGCGTCGCGCTACGGCTGCCCGGCGTGCCCGGAATGTGCGCCCAGGACGGACGCTCGAACAGGAAGCGGCCGAAGCCGATGCGCTGGATGATCAGGTAAAGCACCACGGGCGCGGCAATGGCGCCGACCAGTACGGTGCAGCTCAGAAGGCTCGTATCGGTGAAGCCGAGCTTCATGGAGACGATACGGATTGCCGACATCGGGATGGTGAAGGCGAGATAGACGGCCAGCGAATGCTCGCCCAGCCAGCGCAGCCAGCCCATGAAGGGAAGCTTCATCAAGAGCGCTGCGCCGATGCAGATCGCGATGGCGCCGGCAACAGCGAGCACCAGATGCAGCGGCGGGAACGCGGCAAAGCCCATCTCCATGTCCATCGGCAGCATGACGTTCTCGGGCCAGAAGACCAGAAAGGTCTCCACGGCCGCCCAGGCAACCAGGCCGAGCACGGCAAGCATCGGGCGTGCGGCTGCTGCCTCGACGATGCGGAACACCAGCGGCGAGGCGGCATAGCCGAGATAGAAGAAGACGAAATAGGCGCAGAACTGCGTGACCGCGTAGCTCGGTACATCAATTGGCGCCATCTGCAACAGCGCTGCAACGCCGAGGACCAGCCAGTGCGGCAGCTTGAACTGCCAGGCGAGCTTTGCGGCGAGGCTGAAAACGCCCAGCATGTAGATGAACCACCAGACGCCGTAGGGCTGCACGACGGCTTCGGCGAGGCCCCTGAACATGCCGGGAATATCCTGGCCGGCGACGCCGAGCTTGAGCACGATGTCGATGGCGACCCAGATTGCGTAGAAATAGAAATAATGCACGACGCGGCGGTCGGTATAGCGCTTCCAGTCGCGCGCGATGACGTGGCTGAGGAACAGGCCTGAAATCAGGAAGAACTCCGGCATCCGGAACGGCGTTGCAAAGCCGATGATGTAGTGAAGGACACCGATGTCACCGGTGTATTTGCCGACATTGTGGGCCGAATACATCATCACCACGAGGATGATGGAAATGCCCTTGGCGGCATCGACCCAGTCGTATCTGTCTTTTGTGGCCATGACCTGAAATCCAACGCGTTCGTTGGCGGTCAATTTAGGCCAATAGGCGCCCAAAAGCGGTTAAGGCGCGCGGGAATCGCGACGAAAACAATCGCCGTGGTTAATTTGGTGCAGAGTGATACAGGGCTGTTTCAAAGCGGCACGAAATACGTGCCGTTATTCGACTTCGACCGCGTAATCCTCGATCACCGTATTGGCGAGAAGCTTCTCGCACATTGCCTTCAGTTCGGTCTCCGCCTTGGCGCGGTCCGCCGTGTCGAGTTCGAGGTCGAAGACCTTGCCCTGGCGCACCTTGGCGACGTCGGAGAAGTCGAGCGCGTGCAATGCGCCTTCGATAGCCTTGCCCTGCGGGTCAAGAACGCCGTTTTTCAGCGTGACGGTCACGCGTGCCTTGATCATGGTTTCTGTCCGGCCGTTATTTCACCAGCACGGGCCCCTTGGGGCGCGGCGAATCGTTTTCGTTCATGATGCCGAGACGGCGGGCGACTTCCTGATAGGCCTCGACGAGGCCGCCCATGTCGCGGCGGAAACGGTCCTTGTCGAGCTTCTCGTTGGTCTTGATGTCCCACAGTCGGCAGGAGTCGGGCGAAATCTCGTCGGCGATGACAATGCGCATCATGTCGCCTTCATAGAGACGGCCACACTCGATCTTGAAGTCGACAAGCTGGATGCCGATGCCGAGGAAAAGGCCGGTCAGGAAGTCGTTGACGCGGATGGCGAGCGCCATGATATCGTCGATTTCCTGCGGGCTCGCCCAGCCGAAGGCCGTGACATGCTCTTCGGTCACCATCGGATCGTCCAGCGCATCGGCCTTGTAGTAGAACTCGATCACCGAGCGCGGCAGGACGGTTCCTTCCTCGATGCCGAGACGCTTGGAAATCGAGCCTGCGGCAATGTTGCGCACCACGACTTCCAGCGGGATGATCTCGACTTCGCGGATCAGTTGCTCGCGCATGTTCAGACGCTTGATGAAATGCGTCGGAACGCCGATCCGGTTGAGATTGGTGAAGATGTGCTCGGAAATCCGGTTGTTGAGGACGCCCTTGCCCTCGATCACGTCATGCTTCTTCTTGTTGAAGGCTGTCGCGTCGTCCTTGAAGAACTGGATCAGCGTGCCGGGTTCGGGGCCTTCATAGAGGATCTTGGCCTTGCCTTCGTAGATGCGGCGGCGTTGTTTCATGGAGTGCGTACTCTGCCCTGGAAACTTCGGCGCGCGGAGCGCCGTTTCTGTCATTTGCGCCGTTTACTCCAATCGCGGCGCAATCACAAACGCCGCCGGGCTCTTTCCAATCATTTTACGTCCCAAGCGCGGCGGGGCCGCAAGCTTGTTGATCTTTTGACGGCCTTTTGATTTAGACGTGCTAACACATCAACCGATCGGCGCAGCACCGCCAGCCGAGCTTCCAAGGAGATCGCCATGTCGATGAAAGACCGCGAGGACGCCTACGAAAACAAGTTCGCCCATGATGCGGAGCTCCGCTTCAAGGCCGAGGCGCGCCGCAACAAGCTGCTCGGGCTCTGGGCTGCCGAGAAGCTCGGCAAGACGGGCGATGAGGCTGATGCTTACGCCAAGGAAGTCGTACTCGCCGATTTCGAGGAAGCCGGCGACGAGGACGTCTTCCGCAAGATCCGCGGCGATTTCGACGCGGCCGGCGTCGAACAATCCGATCATCAGATTCGCCGCACCATGGAGGAGCTCCTGGCGCTGGCCGTCGAGCAGATCCAGAACAGCTGATCAGCAGTCATGCACGACTACACGCTGGCCGACCGTCTGGCCGCTGGTGAGACGGTCCTTTCAGTTTGGTCCTCCATTCCGGAGACCGGGCTTCTGGAGCAGTTTGCCCTCGGCCCGTTCGACGCCGTCACGCTGGACATGCAGCATGGCGGCCATCACGTCGAAAGCGTCCTCAACGGCATGGTGCCTGTCATCAAGGCCGGCAAGGCTCTGGTTGTGCGGGTGCCCCTCGGCGATTTCGGCATGGCCTCACGGGCGCTCGACTTCGGCGCCGATGCGGTCATCGCGCCGATGATCAACTCGGTGGAAGACGCCATCGCCTTCCGGGACGCGATGAAATATCCGCCCCTCGGCGGTCGTTCCTGGGGCGTTTCACGCGCCTTGCAGGTGCGCGGCGTTCCGGGCGGGCCCGACCACCTGAAAGCGGCGAATTCGAAAACCGTGTCCTTTGCGATGATCGAAACCCGGGAGGCGTTCGAGATCGCGGAGGAGATCGCAGCAATCGACGGTATCGACGGACTGTTCCTTGGACCGTCGGATTTCTCGATCGCCTGGTCGGGCGGGACGACGGTCAATCCCGATCTTCCTGACATGCAGGAAGCGGTCGCACGTATCGCCGAAATCGCGCATTCGGCAGGCAAACATGCGGCGGCTTTTGCCGCCAATCCGGCCAAGGTCCCGCAATATGTCGAGTTGGGATACCGCTTCATCTCGGTCGCAATGGACTTCACGATCCTCGCCGAGGGACAAAAGACGGTGCTGGCAGCGGCCGGAGCCGCCGCCAAATAGAAGTGCTTACTTGCCGCTCATGAGCGAGGAAAGGCTCAGGTCGAAGGACAGCGTCGCAACGAACTTCGCCGGATCCATGTTGGAATCGTAGTAACGCAGGTCGATTGTCGCTGTGTCCATGAAGGTGCGCGACACGCCTGCGTCCCATGCGATCCGCCCGTCGTTCTCAAAGTCGGTTCCGACCTTTCCGGAGAAGGTGAATTCTTCCGGCAACGCGATCTCGGTCGTCAGGTACGCCCAGTTCGCATCGTTATAGACTTCACGGTAATATTCGCCGCCGAGGCTGAACATGTCCGTAAAGGCATAGCTCGCCTTGGCGTAGAGTTCGCCATAGTCCTCATCCGGATAGTCCGGGTAGTAGTACTGGGCGAAGCCGAAATCGAGGGACAGGTCGCCGAATTCCGGGCGAATGCCGCCGTAGAAATCGACTTCCATGTCCGGATCCCAGACATCGTCAAAGGACGTGTTCGAGGCCCAGACGCCGATATATCCGATCCCGTAGGATGCTTCGACATAGCCCTGTATGGCGGGTTTGTCCTCGGTCTGCGTTACGCCACGGGATACGTAGTTGGATGTGAACGCGACGCCGATGGCGACATCGAATCCGGTGGGAGTCTCCACCGCCTCGGTTTCATCGGCGGCGTAGGTTGGCGTGGCTGCGAAGGCCAGAGAGGAGAGCATTGCGGCAAGTGCGATACTGCGCTTCACGGAGGTAGCCCCTAAACATTGTTAACGCCACGAATTCGTCACAATTTCTCAGGGAGCGAAAGCGGTCAAAATTACAACCCGCGCTTTCTCCTTGACATGTTGCTGTAATACAACACGTCGCGCCAACTTTCTGAAAACATGTGATGAATCTCGAGGCAAAATTGCCTCGCATCGCTCAAGAATTCGGCAGCCGCTTCATGAACTTCGCAAATACCATCAGCCCCTCCGGCCAGGGGCCGTGGCCCGATTCTGCATTGATGTGACCAGACTGGCCGGCATCGACGAAGAAGGAACCCCAAGCATCGGCGATTTCCTCGGCCTTCTCGAAACTCGAAAATGAATCGTCGCGGCTGGCGACTACGAAGGACGGAAAGGGCAACGGGTCCCGCGGATACGGGCCGAAGGTCATCAGGTGTTTCGGTCTGATCCTGGGATTGTCCACCTCCGGCGGCGCGACGAAGAAGCCGCCGCGCACTTTTTCGGCCATGGTTCCGTCCTGGACCGCGTGAACCGCCGCGGCGACGCCGAGCGAGTGGCCGACGAGCACGACCGGTCGCGTTGCGCGGTCTATCTCTTCGCGCACCCGCGCGACCCAGTCCTCGCGTACCGGCTTGGACCATTCTGCCTGGTCGACCCGGCGCGCCGTTTCCATGCCTGCCTGCCAACGGCTTTGCCAGTGATCAGGGCCGGAATTGGTGTATCCGGGTATGATGAGGATATCTGCGTCCTTGATTTTCATGCGCCGGAGGTCGGCATTTCACTGCCGTTTGTCAATCCGGCGCACGAGATTTGCTGGTGGGCCTGTTAAATCATGCGTTAGTTGACGGTGGGCGTCGTGATAGCCGGTGTAACCGTGCCGGGCACTTCACCAGTGCCGCCCGAGAAGAAAAACACGCCGACAATCATGACGAAGATGACGCCAAGCGCAACCAGCGGGCCGACGAGGCTTCCGCGTTCCCTCTGGTAATAGGAATGCATGTTCGGGTTCATGTCGAAATTGTCGCGATAGTCACTCATTGCGATCTCCTTTCTCAGTTTCGAGAGACCGGTAGTGTCCTCGCCGAAAAAGGCGGAGCCGCAGCTTTTCCGTTCACATGCCGTATCTGGATGAAAAGCGTAGAGAGCCATTCACCATGTGGTTGAATTTATTAGGAAAAACAAATGGACAGTTTTGCTTTTGACGGCTTCAACTGAGATAAAGGCCTGTAACCTGCGGTTGAAACAACTTTCTACCAGGCGGCGGCGATATGAATATGGCGACAAAAAGCCGGGATTCGGCGGGCAGGGGCGCATGGCCGAGATTGGTCCTTGCCGCTTCCTTGTTGCTGGTCTCGACGGGTGTTTCCGCCGCGCAGGAATTCTCATGTACGCCGCGCAAGACCTGCAAGCAGATGCGGTCGTGCAGCGAAGCGGTCTATCGCCTGCGCCAATGCGGCGACAGGGAGCGGGACGGCGACAATGACGGTATCCCTTGCGAATCGCTTTGCGGCAAAACGCATGCCGAGATGAACAGGCGGCTGGAGGCAGGCTTCTAGCGCAGGACACGCCAACCGAAAACGTTGATCGCCAGTCCCAGGAAAATAAGGGCTGAGCCGCTCGCGGCCAACGGGGTCAGCGTTTCGCCAAAGACAATCGCTGTCGACGCCATGCCAAAGACCGGAATGAGCAGTGCGAACGGCGTGACCGTCGCCGCTGCGTGCGCGCGCAGGAGGAATATCCAGGCGGCGAAATTGAACACGGTCGTCGGGTAGGCCAGGAACGCGATCGAAAGCAGGGCGGTCATCGACGGGACATGATCCGGCAATCCGAATGTGGTGCCCTCGAACAGCATCGACAGCAAGAACAGCGGCAGCGGCGCAGCGAGGCTTGACCAGCCGACAAAGCCGAGCATGGCCGTCGGCCTGGCCGCTTTGGCGATGACGTTGGCAAGGCCCCACGCGGCTGCGGAGCCGATCACCATCAGGAACGGAACAAACGGCGTGATCGCCGCCTCGGCGAAGCCGATCAGGCCAATCCCGGCAATCGCGACTGCCGCGCCGATAATCTCATGCCGGCGCGGCTTCTCGCCGAAGGCGATCACCGAGAAGACGACGGTGAAGAAGACCTGCATTTGGACGACGAGTGATGAGAGGCCCGGCGGCATGCCGAGCCGGATCGCCGAGAAGATCAATCCGAACATCAGGACGCCCTGCGTCAGTCCGTAGGCGATGAGAAGCCTGACCGGCACTTTCGGCACAGGCACGAAGAAGACGAGCGGAAGGGCTGCGAAAAGGTAACGGTAACCGGTCACCAGCAGCGGCGGCAGTTCGGTCACAGAAAATTTTATCGCGACAAAGGCGACGCCATAGATGGCGCTGACGAGGATGGCGAGCAGGATATGCGTGACCGGCATGTTTCAAACCATGCCGGATCGCGCCGGCCCGCTATGCGTCAGGCCTCGCCGAACACGCGTCTGAAGATCGTGTCGACGTGCTTGGTGTGATAGCCGAGGTCGAATTTCTCGCGGATCTGCTCTTCTGTGAGCGCGGCGCGGACGTCGGCGTCGGCGAGCAGTTCTTCCAGGAAATCCTTGCCCTGTTCCCAAACCTTCATGGCGTTGCGCTGCACCAACCGATAGGCATCCTCGCGGCTGACGCCGGCCTGGGTCAGCGCCAGCAACACGCGTTGCGAATGCACCAATCCGCGGAATTTGTTCAGGTTTGCCAGCATGTTGTCCGGATAGACCACGAGCTTGTCGATCACGCCGGTCAGCCGCGCCAGTGCAAAATCGAGGTGGATGGTGGTGTCGGGGCCGATGCCGCGCTCGACGGAGGAGTGCGAGATATCGCGTTCGTGCCACAGCGCCACGTTTTCCATCGCCGGGACAACGGCCATGCGCACGAGGCGGGCGAGCCCGGTCAGGTTTTCCGTCAGCACGGGATTGCGCTTGTGGGGCATGGCGGAAGAGCCCTTCTGGCCGGGCGAGAAATACTCTTCCGCTTCGAGGACTTCTGTGCGCTGCATGTGGCGAATTTCGATCGCGACGTTTTCGATCGAGGACGCGATGACGCCGAGCGTGGCGAAGAACATGGCGTGGCGGTCGCGCGGAATGACCTGCGTCGAGACGGTCTCCGGCTGGAGGCCCAGCTTTTCGCAGACGTGCTCCTCCACGCTCGGGTCGATATTGGCGAAGGTGCCCACCGCGCCGGAAATGGCGCCGGTCGCGATCTCTGCGCGTGCCGCGACGAGGCGGGCCCGGTTGCGGTCCATCTCGGCATAGAAGCGCGCGAAGGTGAGCCCCATGGTGATCGGCTCGGCATGGATGCCGTGGCTGCGGCCGATGCGGATCGTGTCCTTGTGCTCGAAGGCGCGTTTCTTCAGCGCTTCGAGCAGCTTGTCCATATCGGCGATCAGGATGTCGGCTGCGCGAACCAACTGGATGTTGAGAGTGGTGTCCAGCACGTCGGACGACGTCATGCCCTGATGGACGAAGCGGCTGTCAGGGCCGACGAATTCGGCCAGGTGAGTCAGGAAGGCGATGACGTCATGCTTGGTAACCGCTTCGATTTCATCGATGCGCGCCACGTTGAATTCGGCCGCACCGCCCTTTTCCCAGATCGTCTTCGCCGCGCTTTCGGGAATGACGCCGAGCTTCGCCAGCGCGTCGCAGGCATGCGCCTCGATTTCAAACCAGATGCGGAATTTCGTCTCGGGTGACCAGATAGCGACCATATCCGGCCGGGAGTAGCGGGGAATCATCTTTGAAGCGGGCCTTTGCGGGAAATTGCGTGTCGTGCGCCGCGCAGATAACAGACCGCCGCGCTGCGCTCAACTCGCCCTTCGTGTCATCCACCAGCCCGCGAGGAGCAAGAACGCGGGGCCGAGCGGCCAATAGAGCCGAATGCCGATGACGAGATACTGGTACGTCGAGCCCAGTACGGTGAAAATTTGCTGGTAGATCCAGTCAATCGAGAACGCCGCTTCGTGCCATTCGGCGTAATAGGCGCGATAGTTGAGCGCCAGGATGCCCGCTGTCGCCGCAAGCGTGAATCCGCCAAGAACGAGAATCGCAAGGACAAGGGGCAGCGGCATGGAAACGCGCTTCGCGAACCAGCGCGCTACCGGATATGCGAACAGATAACCGATCGCGCCGCCGGCGAAATAGACTGCCATGATCGTCATGACCCGCGGGCCGAACACGCGTGCCTGTTCCGACATGAGCGAGAAATAGGCGGCGGCCGTCATCAAGGCTCCCCATAGAAGGCTTTCGCCGATTACGCGCAGTATTCGCGCGTGGCGGCGTGCCGGTCGGGTATCCGGTGAGAGCTCCGCGAAATTGGCCATGCTTCAGTTCGCAGGCCTCATTGTCACCGCCATCCAGCGATGGTCGGGCCCTTCGAAGCCGAAGCTCTCTACGGAAATCAGGACGGCCAGCGCGGATACGCCTTGATGCGGCATGAAGGTCTGCACGCCTCCGATCCGGTAGCCGATCGGGCACCCCCGGCTTCCGGGTACCGATGAGTCTTCATGCAATAGCCGGGTCGCTCCGCCCGGCTGGCTGTCGATGGCCACAAGCCGGAATCCCTTCGTGGTGTCATTGAGGCCCGCGCAGGTGCCGGAAGCGGCAAAGGAAATTTCCTCGAGGCGAAACTCGAGCCGAGCGTCTATCGGCGGGAAGACCGGACGGGGATTGACGACAATCCTGAACGGATCAGCGGATAATTCGGTAATCGCGTTGAAACCGGCGAGATATCCCGGGTAATCGGCAAGCTCCGCGTCGGAAACGATCGCTTCTCCCGCCGCTCTTGCCTGTTCGCGAACGGCGGCGATGCCGGCGGTCTCGTCATCCAGACGAATTCGAATCGGGGAAGGGGAAACGAAGCTGTCCGAAGCCGTGTCGATATAAAACCGGTTGGCAAAGGGAAATCCCGAACCGTCCTGCTCGCCATATTCCTCGAAGGCGAAAATCGATCCATCGGTGCTGAAGCCGAGGATATTCAACTGAGATGCGTCACCGGCCTGAGCGGAAGGCGCGGACATCGCGCAGGCGACCGCGAGGCAGAGCGAAACAGCACGTATTTTCATCTTTCTCTCCCTTGCGATGGCTCGGAATTTCTTCGCTGCCATTGTGCTGCCTCAGGCAAATTCTGTCCATTGCCGGAACTCGCGGGCTCGAACACGGCAGGCATTGGCTCAGGTGCGCTGGGACCAGCAGGAGAATATGTCGCCGTCCTTCGGTGTCGCCGCGAAAACCCCGCGCGCAATCGCCCGCGCCATCGTCGAGGCCGCCGCGGCGCACAGGTCGATCATGCCGCCTTTTTCGCGGTTCAGCGGTTTCCTGCCCGTCGACACAGCGAATATCAGATCGCCGTCCATTGGCGTGTGACTTGGCCAGATCGCCCGCGCAAAACCGTCATGGGCCGCGCTGGCGAGGCGCTTGCATTCCGCCTTTCCCAACTGCGCATCCGTGGCGATGACCGCGATTGTCGTATTGGTCCGGGCATCTGCCCGGTTAGTGTCGCGATATTTGATGTGAAGGCGTGAGGCATCCTGCGGAAACGGCGAGGGCATGCCCAATCCGCCGAATTCATCCCCAATCTCGAAGGGTGCCGCCCAGAAATGCCGCGTGCCCGCGATTGTCGTCGTGCCGAGGCTGTTGACCGCGGCAAGCGCGCCAACAGCGACATCGTGATCGCGGAGTAGGGTGGAGGCCGAACCGAGGCCGCCCTTCAGGTCGGCGGTGGTTGCGCCCGCGCCTGCGCCTTGGGTGCCAAGAGCAAAGTCAGCCGTGGCGGCGTTGAGTGCGGCATATCCCAATTCGCGATAGGGCGGATATCTGCCCCACTCCTTGTCCCCGCCGTTGGCGAGATCGAACAGGATCGCGGCCGGCACGATCGGCACGCGATATGGCCCTGCCGGATAACCGCGGCCCGCCTCGAGCAGTGCGGCTTGTACGCCGGATGCCGCATCGAGGCCGAAGGCCGAACCACCCGACAGGACGAAGGCATCGACGCGGTCGACCGTGTTGTGCGGGTTCAGAAGATCGGTTTCCCGCGTGCCCGGTGCACCGCCGAGTACCTGGACGGACGCCACTGCGGGCTCTTCGCAAAGAATGGCCGTCACGCCCGACTTGAGCGTCGCGTCGTCCGCGTGTCCGACCTTGAGCCCTGCCACGTCCGTGATCAGGTTGCGCGGCCCGGCCGTCCAAGCGGTCATTGAATCGATCCGGTGCTGCGGCCGGCTTCCGCCAGAACCGGTTTGCCATCCTCGATAACGAAAATCCGGAAGAGGTTTCGCGAAACGTCCCCATTGCCGTCGAAGCTGATCGGGCCGAGCACGGTATCGAATGTCCGTCCGAGCAGATCTCCGAAGAAAAAGCCCTCTGCCGGATCCTTGCCTTCGAAAATGGCCAGCGCGATCTGCAGCGCAGCGTAGGCCGGCACGAGGTAGTTGTTGCCGGGATGAGCGGCGCTCACTGCCATCCCGTCTTCGTCGGAAGGCTTGTCCATGACGTCCGGCCATGCGGGCAGGGCGACAAGGGCCGTGCCGTCGGCCAGCGTCCCGGCCGAGGCGGGTGCAAGAAAGGCCGTGCCGCCGGCGAGCGTCAGCGGGATGCCGATGCGGGCGGCGTCCGCACCGATGATGGCCGCATCAGAGGCGTCGCCGCCGACAAAGACATGCGTCGCGCCGGCTTTCCGCAAACGGCGGACCAGTGCCACCTGATTGTCCAGTTGCGGCCGGTAGGTATCGGCGAAGACCGGCTTGAGGCTGTCTTCCTCCATGCGGAATCGCACGGCCTCTGCAAGTTCGCGTCCGTACAGGGTGCCGTCGTCGATAATGGCGAAATTTACGTCGCGCCAGGCGCGTTTCATATAGTCCGCAATGGCATCTGCCTCGTCGGCGCTTTTCGGAGCAAGCCGCAGAACCGGCCAGTTTCCTTTCCGGCGTTCGACCGCAATCGCCTCGGACTGGACGCCGAGCAGAATGAGCGGGATGTCGGCGTCGGCGAGGATCGGCATGGCCATGTCGAAGCTCTCTATGCAGGGATAGCCGATCGCGACGGCGACACCAGCGGCGACCATCGCCTCAGCCGTCCGCGCGCCGGCTTCCGGCTCGCAGGCGTCGTCGAAGAATTCGAGCGAACCGGTTCCCTCGGCATCCCGTGCCGCGCGGGTTCCGGCCTCGATCTGATCTCCGATCACGGAGAAGTAGTCCGTCAGCGGAGCGGATATGCCGACACGAATCTCGCTCTGCGCCCGGGCGACGCTTGCCGCCGGCAGAGCCAGCAGCGCCGCAAGGAGCAGGCCGGTCATTGCCCGGATGCCGACTGCCGCCTGTTTCACGATGGTTAGGGATATCGCCATGACATCTTGATGCACGCCGCGTCCCGAGAGGGCAAGGCAAAAGCTGCCCATGAATGCGAACCGTTCCGCAACCCAATTCGACCCTTGGCGGTTGGCGCACGCCTCACTATGTTGACGCCAGTTGCCAGTCTCACACCGAGAGAAAGAAGTCCGAATGTCGGCACCTTTGCCCAAATCGATCGATGAAACGCTGTCGATGCTCAATGGCCAGGATTATGTCGCCGACCGGTCGCTGGCGACCGTTCTGTTCCTGAGCCTGAAAATGGGCCGGCCACTCTTCCTCGAGGGTGAGGCGGGGGTCGGCAAGACCGAGATCGCGAAGGTGCTCGCCAAAGCGCTAGACCGACCGCTGATCCGGCTGCAATGCTATGAAGGGCTCGACATCTCGTCCGCGGTTTATGAGTGGAACTATCCCGCCCAGATGCTGGAAATCCGCATGTCGGAAGCGGCCGGGATCTCCGATCGGGACCGGCTTGAGCATGATATTTTCGCCGATCGTTACCTGATCCGCCGCCCGGTGCTGGAAGCGCTGTCCGGAGAGCCAGGCCGTCCGCCGGTCTTCCTGATCGACGAACTCGACCGCACCGACGAGGCCTTCGAAGCCTTCCTTCTGGAGGTTCTTTCCGATTTCCAGGTGACGATCCCGGAATACGGAACGATCAAGGCGGCTGAGCGTCCCGCCGTCATCATCACCACCAACCGCACGCGCGAAATTCACGACGCCCTGAAGCGCCGTTGCCTTTATCACTGGGTCGATTATCCGAACGCCGAGCGCGAACTTGAGATCGTCTCGCGCAAGGCACCTGAGGCAAACAAGCGCCTATCGGAAGAGATCGTGCGCTTCGTCCAGAAGTTGCGGAAGATGGAATTGTTCAAGGTTCCCGGTGTCGCCGAGACGATCGACTGGGCGACTGCGCTCACCGAACTCGACAAGATCGCCCTCGATCCGGCAACGATCTCGGACACGATCGGCGTCCTGTTGAAATATCAGGACGACATAGCCCGGCTGCAGGGCAGCGAGGGCAAGCGCATCCTCGATGACGTGAAGGCTGAACTCGCCTCGGCTTGACGATGGAGACCAACGCTTCCGACCCGCAAAAGAACGAGATGCTTGCCGAAGGGAAGCTGGCGGATAACATCGTCTATTTCGCGCGCACCTTGCGCAAGGCCGGGATGAAGGTCGGGCCGGCACAGGTCAATGACGCCATCGAGGCTGTGCTCGCAGCCGGGATCGGCACGCGTCAGGATTTCTACTGGACCCTGCATTCGGTCCTCGTCACCCGGCATGAGGACAGCGTCGTCTTCGACGAGGCGTTCCGGCTCTATTGGCGGTCCCGCGATCTCGTCGAGAAGATGCTGCAGATGTTCTCGCCGAAGGCTGCCGACAGGAGTGAGAAGGAAAAGAAGCGCGCCGCCGAATCGCGCGTGGCAGAAGCCCTGTTCGAAGGGCAGCAGAAGCGCAATCAGGAGGAGGAGCCGCCGCAGGTCGAGTTCGATGCGCGGATGAGCTTCTCCGGAAAGGAAGTATTGCGCGAGAAGGACTTCGCACAGATGACGGCGGCCGAAATCGCGCTGGCCAAGAAGGCCTTGGCTGAACTGCGCCTGCCACATGACGAAGTGAAAACGCGCCGCTACAAGCCATCGAGCCGCAAGCTGCGCGTCGATCCGCGCCGGACCATGCGGTACGCGATGCGCACCGGCGGTGATCTGATCATTCCGCAATTCCGCGAACCGCGTGTCGTCCATCCGCCCCTGGTCGTGCTCGCGGACATTTCCGGCTCGATGAGCCAGTATTCCCGCGTCTTCCTGCATTTCCTGCATGCGCTCACCGAGCACCGCCGGCATGTGCACACATTCCTGTTCGGCACGCGTCTGACCAACATCACCAGGCAGATGCGTTACCGGGATATCGACGCCGCCATTGACGATAGCGCGAAGGCTGTGGAGGACTGGTCGGGCGGTACGAGGATCGGCGAGACGCTTGCCACCTTCAACCGTCAGTGGTCGCGCCGCGTCCTTTCCCAGGGCGCGATCGTGTTGCTGATCACCGACGGTCTTGAGCGCGATGAAGTAGACGGGCTGGAACATGAGATGGACCGGCTGCACAGATCCTGCCGCCGGCTGATCTGGCTTAATCCGCTGCTGCGTTTCGAGGGATTTCAGGCGAAGGCGAAGGGGGTGCGCGCCATGCTCCCCCATGTCGACGAGTTTCGCCCTGTCCATTCGCTGGAAACCATCTCCGATCTTTGCCTTGCGCTTGGAACAGGAACGGCGTCCAATCGCCTGAAGACGCCGATGGACTGGCTGCGCGAACTGGATCGGGCGGCGTAGGAGGTAAGAATGTCGGAACAATTTCATGACGATCCGCTCAAGGTCGCGGAAGGCTGGATGAGTGAAGGCCGCAACGTGGCCGTTGCCACGGTCGTCGAGACATGGGGATCGGCGCCTCGCCCAGTCGGAAGCCATTTGGTCATCGACGCAGACTCCAATTTCGAGGGTTCCGTCTCGGGCGGTTGCGTCGAGGGCGCCGTGATCGCCGATGCGCTTGAGGTTATCGACAGCGGCGAGCCGAAGATGCTCGAATTCGGCGTCGCCGACGAAACGGCCTGGCGGGTCGGGCTGTCCTGTGGCGGGCGCATCCGTGTCTATGTCGAGCGGGTCGGGTAACCCGGCATCATGGATCCTCTTTCCCTCAAGAAACTGAATGCGGCCCGGGCCGCGCGCCGCGCCATCGCGCTGGTGACGGATCTGAGTGACGGACGCGACCGAATCGTCGAGGAAGGCGACCAGGTCGCAGGCGACCTCGGCGCTGCTTTGGAGAAGGCATTCCGGACCGGCAAGTCCGGCGTAACCGAGGCCGAGGGGCGCGAATTCTTCATAAACGTCCATCTGCCACCGCCGAGGCTGGTGGTGATCGGAGCGGTTCATATCAGCCAGGCGATGGCGCCCATGGCGAAACTGGCTGGCTATGACGTCGAGGTCATCGACCCGCGCACCGCCTTTGCGACGCCGGAGCGTTTCGAGGGGGTGCAACTCGACGCCGAATGGCCAGAGGAAGTGCTGAAGACGCGGCCGCTCGACGCCTATTGCGCGCTCTGCGCCATTACCCACGATCCTAAGATCGACGATTATCCGCTGAAGGCGGCGCTTGAGGCGAAATGCTTTTATGTCGGTGCCTTGGGCAGCCGGAAAACCCATGGCAAGCGCGTCGAGCGGCTGCTGGCAGAGGGTGTGCCGCAGGAAGCGATCGACACGATTGCCGCTCCGATCGGACTCGATATCGGCGCGTCCAGTCCGGCCGAAATCGCGGTTGCGGTGCTCGCCCAGGTGATCCAGGCGTTCCGGAAACGAGAGATCGCCACGCGCATGGCGGCGGTCTGATCCATGTGGTTCGGTACGCGGTCACTCGAAGATGACGGCGATCTTGTCGGCGCGACGCTTGCCCATTCCGTGCAGCTTGCTCCACGGCGCAGGCTGCGCAAGGGCCATGTGCTGACTTCCGACGATCTGGACGCGATGCGCGAGGCTGGCGTCGCAGAGGTGACGGTGGCTATTCCCGAAGCAGGCGACATGATGGAGGATGCGGCCGCGGCGCATATCGCGGACGTCTTCGCCCTCGAAGGATTTCGCCGCGAAGATGTCGGCACCGGCCGGGTGAATTTCCATGCCATGGCCGATGGCGTCCTTGTGCTGGCGCCAGAGCGCATCGACGCGCTGAACAGGATCGATCCCGCTATCACGCTGGCGACGCTGCCGAATTTCTCGCATGTCCACGCCGGTCAGATGATCGCCACGGTAAAGATCATTCCCTTTGCCGTCGCAGGTGCTCTGGTAGAAAAGGCGGCCGCGGAAGTGGGCAAGCCCGATACAATTCGCGTCCACGGATTTCGTGAGGGTCTGAAGGTGGCGATCATCCAGACGAGGGTGAAGGGCACCA